>Ga0209083_1000065_pt1 | contig 163741 bp, 152 predicted proteins | sample AM7aDNAmetaG_FD_184132 | JGI IMG/M metagenome (GOLD analysis project Ga0209083, IMG submission 184132) | Freshwater microbial communities from Finland to study Microbial Dark Matter (Phase II) - AM7a DNA metaG (SPAdes) (version 3) | ecosystem: Environmental > Aquatic > Freshwater > Lake ... | reverse complement strand
TAGAAAAAAGTATCCAAGCGGGCTGTGATGCCCATCTGACGAAACCCATCCGCAAGCCGATTCTTTTAGAGACTATCCGGAAATTTACCGCTCCCGGTACTGGGGGGAAGAGTAAGGTTTGACGAAACTTGGAAAATTGATATTTCTTCTTGGACATTGGATGTTCAAACAGAAAGCGGATTCGACTCGCCACCGGCCTGTGACCGGGCAAGCAGTCAACCATGGAGGTATTTATGAGCATTGATATTCGAACCCTGGCCATTGTCTTGAGCATCGCCAATGTTATTCAGATAATAGCTATCTTTCTCCAATACAGGGTGAATAAAGCCCTTCTTGGAACTGGATGGTGGCTGCTGGGTTTTACCTCAATAGCAATGGGTTATGTACTCCTTTTCCTGCGTGATCTTGTTTCAATTCAGCTGATCACCATCATCTTCGCCAACGCCCTAATCCTATTAGGTCCGATTTTCATATACATCGGCATCATGCGGTTCCTGAATAAGAAAGAGAATCGCTCCATTGTTATTTCGATCTTTGCTGTTTTCATCCTATCCTTCTTTTATTATACCTACATTGATGATGATATTACCTTACGGACCGTGATTGTGTATGCGGCCGCGGGAACTATTACACTTTTGACCGCGCATAGTCTCTATCTTAACAAGACTCGCGCAATCATGACTTCCGCATACTTCAACACCGCGGTTATGTTTATTAATGGCTGCTTTTTTGCGTTCCGCGCGGTGGCGGCACTCACTGTTGACCCTGTCAACGGCTTATTCACATCTACGATGATGCAGACAGCTTCATTTCTGTCTGCATTTGTTTATGGTATTCTACTTACGTTTGGTTTGATTATCATGGTTAACCAGCACTTGAATGCGGAAAATCGTAAAGACAAAGAAAACCTGGACCTGATCTTCAACACCAGCCTCGATGCGGCTCTAATCACACGTCTGGCCGATGGCCGTTTTGTTGGCATCAACGATGTATTTATAGCACTGACCGGGTACACCCGCGCCGATGTGATTGGCAAATCAAGCATAGATATCAATATCTGGGAAAATTCAACTGATCGCCAAAAGCTCGTTACGACGCTGAACGAAAAAGGACTTTGCGAAAACATGGAAACCGTTTTACGGCGTAAAGACGGCAGTCAATTCGCCGCGATGGTTTCTGCAAAGACCATTAACCTGCAAGGCTTGCCCCATATTATCAGCATGACCCGCGACATTACCGAGCGCAAACGGGTAGAGGAAATGCTGGTATTCAATAATATCATTCTATCCACGCAGCAGGAAACCTCGCTCGACGGAATCCTTGTGGTAGATGAAAACGGCGGAATAAGCTCCTATAACCGGCGGTTCGTTGATATGTGGAGCATACCTCCCGATGTAGTAGAATCCAAATCCGACGAGCGTGCACTGCAATCGGTGATGGGTAAACTGACAAATCCCGAAGAATTCATCGGCAAGGTAAAACACCTCTACGAAAGCCGACAGGAAACAAGCTGGGATGAGATTGACCTGAAAGACGGCAGAACATTCGAACGTTACTCGGCCCCGATGCTAGGCGCAGATGGTAGGTACTTTGGCAGGGTTTGGTATTTCCGCGATATCACCGAGCGCAAGCAGGCGGAGGATGCGTTGAATAGAAGTAATCAGCTTTTGAGGGATACCGGAGCAATGGCAAAGGTCGGCGGGTGGGAGTTTGACATTGCAACACAGGAACAGGTGTGGACGGAAGAGGTTTATCGCATCCACGAAATTGACATGACCTACAAGCCGAATGTTACTACGGGCATAGATTTCTATACCCCCACATCCAGACCGATTATTGAACGGGCCGTGCAACGCGTCATTGAGAATGACGAGCCGTTTGATGTGGAATTGGAAATCATTACCGCCAAAGGCAATCTTCGCTGGGTTCGTGCGGCTGGGAAAAAGGACCAAGAACACGGCAAAGTCATAGGAACCTTCCAGGACATCACCGAGCGCAAACAGACGGATCAGAAACTGCGCGAAAGCGAGGCTCGGTTGAATCTTGCATTAGAAACGAACAATACCGGAGTATGGGAGCTTAACTTGCTTGACCATACTGCGTTTCGCACGCTTATCCATGACCGTATTTTTGGCTATGAGACATTGTTACCAAGCTGGACCTATGAGATGTTCCTCGAACACGTTCTACCCGAAGATCGTCCGGAAGTGGACAGACATTTCAGCGAGGCAATAGCAAAGCAGTCTGATTGGAACTTCGAGTGCCGCATCCTCCGCACCGATGGTGAAGTGCGGTGGATTTTTGCCATGGGTCGTCATATACAAGTTTCAAAGGGTGAAGCATTACAGATGTTAGGCATTGTGCAAGACATCACCGAGCGCAAGCGGGTGGAGGAGGCGCTAAAGGCAAGCGAAGAATTATTCAAAAACTACCTGGAGTATGCCCCGGATGGCGTCTACATAAGCGACACGAAGGGCACCTTCATTTACGGCAACCGCAAGTGCGAAGAGATCATCGGTTACCGGCGTGAAGAGGTAATTGGTAAAAACTTTTTGGAGTTGAATATCCTGCCGAAACAAAGCCTGAACAAAGCCGCCCAGTTGCTCCAGGCTAATATGGAGGGCAAGTCCACCGGCCCGGATGAGATTGAGCTGACCCACAAAGAAGGGCACCTCGTACCCGTTGAGATCAACACCAGCGTGGTTCAACGTGCTGGTCAAGGAATCGTCCTCGCTTTCGTGCGCGACATCACCACGCGCAAGCAGGCGGAGAATGCGCTGAAGGCCAGCGAAGAACGTTTCAAACACCTTGCCGAAGTATTTCCCGAGACGATTTTTGAGGCAGATCTGAAAGGTAAAATTACCTATGTCAATAAGCATGGTTTCGACCTCTTCGGTTATACTAAAAAAGATATGGACGCTGGTGTGAATGCCTTTGATTTAATGGCGCCCGCTGATCGTGACAAGGCGATACAACGGGTGCTGGAAAAAATACAGGGTATAAGCAGCGACAAGGGATATCTTGAATATCAGGCGATGAAGAAAGACGGCAGTATGTTTCATGCTATGGCGATGACGGTGCCGCTTATAATTGACGGGAAGCCAATTGGACTGCGGGGGTTTATTCTTGACATCACCGCGCGCAAGCAGGAGGAGGAGGCTCTTCTGGAAACCAATCGTCTGCTCGAGAAGGCTACCACTGAAGCGAAGATGGCCAACGCGGCCAAGAGCGATTTCCTGGCCAACATGAGCCATGAAATCCGCACCCCCATGAACGCCATCATCGGCATGGCCGATCTGCTCTGGGATTCCTCCCTCACGCCGGAGCAACGCCAGCAGGTAAAAATATTCCGTTCCGCCGGGGAAAATCTCCTCACTCTCATTAACGACATCCTGGATCTTTCCAAGGTGGAATCAGGGCAGTTAATTCTGGAAAGCATGCCCTTTGACCTCTTCAATATCGTTGAAAAGACCTGTGAGGTCATGGCCGCGAGAGCCACTAACCGCAATATCGAACTGGCCTGCCGTATCCGTCCCGACGTCCCTCAACGAATACAGGGAGATCCGACGCGTCTTCGTCAGGTGATCATAAACCTTCTGGGCAATGCCGTTAAGTTTACCGAGAAAGGTGAAATCGTCTTGACAGTGCTTCCCCTTACGGAAGATGCCACGGGGGAAAAGCCGCGGTTTTTGCAGTTTTCTGTCCGGGATACGGGGATCGGCATCCACGCCGAAAAACTTAACGCCATCTTTGAAAAGTTCACCCAGTCCGATTCCTCCATCACCAGAAAATACGAAGGCACGGGTTTGGGCCTGACCATCTCCAGACAAATCGTCGAACTGATGGGAGGGAAAGTATGGGTGGAAAGCCAACCGGGAGAAGGCAGCACTTTCTTCTTCACCATGCCGTTGGAAGAAGCGCCACCGGAAGAAGGTCAGAAAACAGTTTCCCGGCCGCCGATCGATATGCAAGGATTGAATATCCTCGTCGTTGACGACAACGCCACCAACCGCCTGATCCTGCGGGAGACTCTGCTGCAGTGGGAATGCGTCGTCACCGAAGCGGCGAGCGGCGAGGAAGCGCTGAAGGCGCTAGACAAGGCGAAGAAAGGGAAACCCTTCCATATTGCCATTCTGGACTGTCAAATGCCGGGAATGGATGGCTTTACCCTTGCGCAGAAAATCCGCGATAACCCCAAGTTCGCCTCCTTGAAGATCCTGCTGCTCACTTCGGAAAGCCGCAACAGCGACCGGCGGCGGGCAAAAAACATAGATCTGACGGGATACCTCATCAAACCGGTGAAACGACAGGAACTGAAGGAATCCATCCAGGCGTCCCTGGGCAGAGAGGAAATCCCCCTCAAACAACATACGCCCCCGGATAAAACTCTTCCGGAGGATCAGCGTCCCTTGAACATCCTGCTCGTCGAGGATTCCGAGGATAATCGTTTCCTTGTGCAGGCCTATATGAAAAATACCAACTACCTGATTGACACCGCGGAAAACGGTCAGGTGGCCATCGAAAAATTCCTGGCCAATGTTTACGATCTCATTCTCATGGATGTGCAGATGCCTGTGATGGACGGATACGAGGCCACGCGGGAGATCCGTCGGCTGGAGCAGGAGGAGGGCCGCAAGCCCACCTCCATTGTCGCCCTGACGGCACACGCCCTCAAGGGAGACATAGAAAAAAGTATCCAAGCGGGCTGTGATGCCCATCTGACGAAACCCATCCGCAAGCCGATTCTTTTAGAGACTATCCGGAAATTTACCGCTCCCGGTACTGGGGGGAAGAGTAAGGTTTGACGAAATAATAAAATTTTTATATGTTACAAGGAGGTGTTGCGTATATGGAAGACCAGAGCTCAGGAAAGATAATTGCGCATGTGGATAATGATCTGGCTGATCTGATTCCCGGTTATCTGGCCAACCGGAAAAAAGATATTGCCGCCATTTCCGCTGCCCTCGAAAAAAAGGATCTGGATGCGGTCCGCATAATCGGCCACAGCATGAAAGGGTCCGGTGGAGGCTATGGATTTGAAACCATCACCGATATCGGCATGCTGATGGAAAAGGCCGCAAAGGAAGGACGGGATGAGGATATCCGCCTGCAGGTGAAAAGGCTTGATGATTATCTGCGGCAGGTAGAAATTGTCTATGACTGACGGTAGTGGAGAAGGGTTGTTGGAGACGTTCATGCGACTGTTTGGGTTGATGAAAAGGAGAAGGAGATGTCCGTAACCCTATATTCCGGGACTAAGATCCTGTGTATCGACGACGACCCCGACATGCTGAATCTGCTGGAAAATATTCTGGCGGGCACGGGTTATGAGGTTATCAAGGCCGCGGATGGACGGGAGGGGCTCATCGAAGTCCGGAACAATAAGCCGGATCTGATTTTGCTGGATGTCACAATGCCGGGGATGGATGGATACGAGGTCTGCCGGAAAATGAAGGCGGAGGAAGCGACAAAGGATATTCCCATCATTTTCATTACGGCAAGGGATGAGGATGCCGATGAGGATAAGGGGCTCTCAATGGGTGCGGCGGATTATATTCGAAAACCTTTTTATCCGCCCATCGTCAAATCACGGGTGCGAACACAGCTGGATCTGAAGTTAAAAACGGAGATGCTGGAAAGGCTGGCAGCCATTGATGGCCTGACAAACATCTACAATCGCCGCAACTTTGATGAGATGCTTGAACTGGAGTGGAAACGCGCCATGCGCAACAATCTCCCCTTGTCGCTCATCATGTCCGATGTGGATCATTTTAAGGGATATAATGACAATTACGGTCATGCTTCAGGTGACGATTGTCTCCGGATGGTTTCCCAGGGGCTGAAGGATGTGCTGCAGAGGCCAGCCGATTTGCTTGCCCGCTACGGTGGAGAGGAATTTGCTGTTATCCTACCGGAAACTGATTACAACGGAGCAATCTATATCGCCACAACGTTGGTAACGGGGATAGAAAATCTGAATATCCCCTATGCGCATTCGCCGGTTGCCGGACATGTCACGATCAGTATCGGCGTGGCAACATCCATTCCCGGCAAGAATTGCGAAACACCTTTGCAATTGATAGAGGCCGCTGATTCCATGCTATACGTTGCCAAACGCAATGGGCGCAACCAGTTTTGTGCCAAAGATTTGAGAGTTGCTGAAAATAGTTGACCAGCTTTTAGGAAACGTTATAATAGATTGTTGGAGAAGTTCACGCGGTTGTTTTGACTGCGAAAGAGAGGGAAAAGATGTCCGTAATTTTATGTATTGATGATGACAGCGACGTCCGAAATCTACTGAAAAAGATTCTGACGGGCGCAGGCTATACGGTTACCACAGCCGGGGATGGAAGGCAGGGGCTCGCCGAAGCCCGAAACAATAAGCCTAATCTGATTTTGCTGGATGTCATGATGCCGGCGATCGACGGGTTCAGCGTATGTTCACAATTGCAAGCGGATAAGGAAACGGCCTATATCCCTGTAATCTTTCTGACGGCTCTGGACGACGAAGAGGAGCGGGCAAATGCCCTTGCCGTCGGCGCGGTGGATTATCTGACGAAGCCTGTCCAAAAAGAAAGTCTGCTGACTAAGGTCGAAGAACAACTCAAAAAGATTTGAGCTTTACTGAAAATAGTTGACCAGCTTTTAGGAAACGTTATAATAGATTGTTGGAGAAGTTCATGAGGTTGTTTTGACGCAAAAGAGGAGACAAAGATGTCCGTAATTCTGTGTATTGATGATGACAGCGACGTCCGAAATCTGCTGGAAAAGATTCTGACGGGCGCGGGCTACTCCGTTATCACTGCCGAGGATGGAAGGCAGGGGCTCGCCGAAGCCCGCAAAAGTAGGCCTGATTTAATTCTGCTGGATATCATGATGCCGGAGATCGACGGGTTCGGCGTATGTTCACAGTTGCAAGCGGATAAGGAAACGGCCTATATCCCCGTAATCTTTCTGACGGCTCTGGCCGGCGAAGAAGATCGGGCCAAGGCCTTTGCCGTCGGCGCGGCTGATTATCTGGCAAAGCCTGTCCAAAAAGAAAGTCTGCTGGCTAAGGTCGAAGAACAGCTCAAGACGAGACTTCACTGGAAAGAATTAAAGAAGAGGGTCGTCTTGGTGGATGGAAAGGTTCCCTCTATAAATTTCTCACAGTTCAAACAGTCGCTGATCGACCGGCTTGAACTTTCCCAGGAGCTCAAGGATCGTTTGGCCGGAACAGGGCCGCTCGATATCTACAAGATCTGTGAGCCATTGGGCGTCACCGAGAGGCAAATGACCGCCTGGATGGCTGATTTTCTCTCTTTCCCTCTGATTTCTCGGATCAATCCGGCCAATCTCCTGCTGGGGTTTATCCCCGCCTCTTTCGCCCGGGAAAACCATGTTGTGGCGATGAGCGATGAAACATCCGAAAAATCGTTCATTCTGAGCAACCCGTTTGACTGGATGCTTATCGATACCTTGAAAAATTTTTTCGGCCTGCAGCCCGGTACGCTCCTGAATCTGGCCGAACCGGATCATATCAAAACTCTTTTCGAAAAGCCCTTAGAACAACTGGTGACGATGTCCGCGATTCGCGAGAAAAAACCAAGTGAGATTCCGGCCGAACCGGCCGAACCGGCAGAAAATATATCGTTACAAGATGTGGTAAAAGGCCCGATCGTGGCCATCGCGAACAACATCCTCGCTTCCGCCGTTTACGAAAGGGCGAGTGATATTCATATCGAGCCGAAGGCGCATGAAACAATAATTCGCTTCCGCATCGACGGGGATATGCGGGACATCTACAGCCTGAAAAGCTCGACCGGCATTATGTTGATCAGCCGCCTCAAGGCAATCGCCGGACTGGACATCACCGAGAAGAGGAAGCCCCAGGACGGGGCAGTGGAGGCCGTGATTACCGGAAGAACATTCAAAATACGGTTGGCCACGACATCTACCCCTTCAGGTGAGAGTTTGATCATACGTCTGCTGGAACCGGAGATCAAAGCCACGGAACTGCAATCCCTGGGAATGACGGATGACCAGGTCCGGATTATAATCGATTGCACCAACCGCCATCAGGGGCTGTTGTTGATCGTAGGGCCCACCGGATCGGGGAAGACGACAACGATCTACACCCTGCTCTCCCATATCGACTGCCGGACCAGAAGCCTGATTTCGGTCGAAGATCCCGTGGAATACCGGATCCCCTATGCCAACCAGCAGCAGGTGAATGAAAAGGGAGGGGTAACGTTCGACGCGTTACTAAAATCGTCGGTAAGACAGGATCCGGATATTCTCTTCATCGGCGAGGTGCGGGACAATCATTCGGCCAAGGTCGCGATGGATTTCGCGAGCACCGGCCATCTGACGATCTCAACAATCCACACCTCCAATGCGACTACGGCAATTTTCCGCCTGGAACGGTTGGGGATCACCCGCGGAATAATGGCCGATTCCATCCTCGGGATTGTTGCTCAACGGTTAATAAAGAAACTCTGCCCCCTATGCAAAGTCGTCAAACCCATATCAGATGAAGAACGGGATCAGTTGCGACCTTTTATAGCGGAGATTCCGTCCGAGACAGCCCATCCCGTCGGGTGTGCGCAATGCGTGCAGACGGGTTATTTTGGCCGGGAGGCCGTTTACGAGATCATCCGCTTCGATCCGGAGGTAGCAGAAATGGTCCGATCGGAGGAACCGATCGCCGGAATCCGATCGTTCATCCAGCGGCGGGGTGATTATCTGATTAGCAATCATGCGGCGGAGAAGGTCCGGGAATTGAAGGTCGCCCTCAAGGATATCAATGAGAAGATTCTTCTGGAAGAAAAGATTTCCAGGAAAAGCGGGCCGTCAAGCCTGGAAGCGGAGAGCTCTCTGGAGGCAGTGAAAAAGTCCGGAGCTATTCTGCTAGTCGAGGACGATTATGATACACAGATGCTAATTACCCGCATTCTGGAGAGCGTTCCCTATGATGTGACCATCGCCGGAGACGGAATAGAAGCATTGACTTGTCTCGAGCAGAAGGATTTTGACCTGATCCTTTCGGACATCAACATGCCTAACCTGGACGGCTTCAAACTGACCGAAATGATCAATCAGAAAGGGATCGTCGCGCCGATTATATTCCTGACCGGCAGTCCCGACGAACAAGATGAGATACGCGCTTTCGAATTGGGCGCCTTGGATTTCATTAAAAAACCGATCCGGAAAGAGCTGTTCCTGTCGCGGGTCCGCAACGTCTTGAACAAAAGAGAGAAAAAGAGGCAAATATGAAAGACTCCAAGAAACAGACGGAAAAATACCGGCGGTGTAGTGTTCCGCAGCGTGGACGTCACCCCCTAATAAAAGCCTATGCCAGCTTTATGCCGGGCGATGGGTTAGCACTGTATCCCCTCTCAATGCAAAAATAGAATAGGCCCAACGCCCTATTTCATATTTCCGCCTCTGATCATCTTTTGGCTTCTCCGGATTCTTGTTTATTACGCCTTTTGATTATCCATTGTCTGCAAGTATTCAATGCGTTCGATAAGCGGCGGATGAGAATAATAAAACCAGACATAAAAAGGATGAGGATGAAGATTGGTCAGGTTGTCCTTGGCCAGACGTTTGAGAGCGTTGATCATCGGCTGGGAAGTGCCGGTCAAATCAAACGCCATACGATCTGCTTCACGCTCATAGCGGCGCGTGACAGCCGCGCCGATAGGACTCAGGAAAAATCCGGCAGAGCTTAAATAAAGCGAAACTAAAAACAGACCGGCGTAAACCGGCGTTACTATTAACCCAAATGCGCTATACAGGAAAGACCAATTAACAATCAGGTATATAAAATATAGTAAGACAAGAGAGGCAACAATCATGAAGGTCAACTGTTTTAAAATATGTTTCTTTTTCCAGTGACCTATTTCATGAGCCAATACCGCGACTATTTCGTCCGACGTATGCGAACTAAGTAGCGTATCGTATAAAACGATTCTCTTGGTTTTGCCGATACCTGTAAAATAAGCATTGGTGTGTTTGGAGCGTTTGCCTTCATCGACCTGATATATTCCCTTAGTCTTCAAGCCGACCTTATCCATTAAAGCGTTAATCTTCTCTCGCAGTGCTTCATCCTGAATGGGTTCAAACTTGTTAAAAAGCGGCGCGATCAGCACCGGGTAGAGCCACATCAAAATAATTTCAAATAAGGTGAAAAATACCCACGCCCAAAACCACCAGCTTGCCGGTAAATAATGGATGAAAGCCATAAAAGCGCTGATCATAATTGCCATGATAATTGCGGAAAGGATCAAAGACTTGATCAGATCGGTAACCCATAGACGCCAGGTAATCGTGGAAAACCCGTATTTCTTTTCCAGAACAAATGTATCGTAGAGTTCAAAAGGCAGTCCGGTAATACCGCTAATTATTGCCAGCAGACCGAAAAAAATCAGCGCCTGCCCGATGATATGCAGATTCAGCAAAGCGATCCATCCCACTATCACCGGTAAAAGAAGAAACAGGATGGCTATTTCAATTACATCACTTGTAAGATTCTCTTTTGCTGCCAGTCGCGAATTGTCGTAAGTATAGTCCACCATTTTGGCCAGAGTGGCCTCATCAATTTCGTTGCGGAAAACCGGTGGAATTACTTTTCCATAAATCTTCAAATTTCGGATGTTAAGCTGCTGCAGAAAATAGCGGCATACTATACGTCCGACAAATAAAACTAAAAATAAAGTTATCAACGAATTTATTGGTCTTATAGCAACCACCCCAAAATTTCTTTGTCAAAAACTTCCATGGCATAGTCTGCTTCTTTTTGGCGCATTATTTTTTTTGTCGCGCCGTAAGCTCTGGTATCCAACCTGAACAAATCCTGCGCGTAGGTTTTGGCCAACGCCAGAACATCCCCGCCTTCAGCAACCAGATCGTCAATGATTCCCTTGTCGTAGGCTTCGCGCGGTGTATAGATATGCGCGTGCAGCATGGCTTCTTTCCAAAAGCGTGGCGTAATAGCCGACCGGCAGATAGTGTAGATCCAGGTAGGCAAAATCATCTTGTTGGCTACTTCATTGATTTGAACTTTATACGGGCCATCAACTGCCATGAAGCGATCACAGGCATAAGTGAGAATTGCTCCACCAGCAATGGAATGGCCGGAATAGGCGGCAATTGTCGGAATGGGATAAAGATAAACCCGTAGCATAATTTCAGCAAAAGCCCTCAGGAATTTTATCAATTCCGGCATAGTTTGGGTCATCATCAGCTTCAGATCCAAACCGGCGGAAAATACACCCGGCCGTCCCGTAAAGATCAGAGCTACCGCTTTATCAGCCAAGGCCTGATCCATCGCATTATTGAGTTCAGTAAAAAATTCCCAGTTCATTACATTCACTTTACCATCATCGAGCGTGATCATGGCTATTCTGTCTTCAAACGCGTATTTCATCTTGGTCATTCTTGTACATCTCCTTTAATATTAATTCCCCTCAAGCGTCGCAGATATTAACAGAATCAGTTTTTATGTCAACAATAAGATCGGTTTCTATTCTTTTTGTAAAACGGGAGAAATTCTATCAGACAGGATATTTGTTGGACAAAACGATAATTTTATAATATTAAATGTTCCTCGAAAAATAAAGGAATATACCTACTAACAGGGAGGATCATATATGTCATACAAATTTATTGAACTGGAAATAAGCGAGTATATCGCAACAGTCAGGCTGGCAAGGGTTGATGCATTAAACGCCCTGAGTCTGGAATTCGCCGCGGAGATTGCCCGCGTTTTCGGGGAACTGGGTAAAAATGATGATGTTCGCTCGATAATTCTGAGCAGCAAGGCCAGAATATTTTGCGCGGGACTGGATTTGAAGGATGCAGCCAGTGGTGATCATGGCTCGGCCAGGGGCGCTATTGATACAGTGAAAAAATCGCAACCTTTATTCGATTGCTGTAATGCCATTGAAGATTGTCCAAAACCGGTAATCGCCGCAGTCCATGGTAAGTGCATAGGCGGCGGGCTGGACATGATTTCCGCCTGTGATATTCGTCTGTGCACCGAAGACGCGGTCTTTTGCCTCAAAGAAGCAAACATCGGACTGGTTGCGGATATGGGCGTGCTGCAGCGTCTGCCGTTAATCGTCGGACAGGGCTTTGCCCGCGAGATGGCCTACACTGCCGGAAATTATTCAGCGAAGGATGCGGAAAAAATGGGTCTGGTAAATAATGTTTACGCGGATCAATCAGCGCTTACGGCGGCCGCGAAAAAATTGGCCGCGAAAATAGCCGCCAACGCTCCCTTGGCGCTTCAATGCACAAAAGAGGTCCTCAATCACAGCCGGTACGTAAACGTGCATGAGGGTATGGCCCTGGCTATTCAAAAAAATACTATTCTTTTAATGACGGACGATCTGAAAGAAGCAGTGATTGCTTTTCTGGAAAAAAGACCTGCGGATTTTAAAGGGAAATAAAAACGGATGGATTTACAACAAATGTAGGGGATGATTATGAAACGAATTATCGCTTATTTACTTTGTTTTTCATTCCTGATTTCCGCGGCTATCGTTTTTGCGGAAATTAAGTCTCTGATCAAGGAATACACGTATCAAGCCAGCGAGCTTGACAGCAAAACTTCCTGCCGCGCCATCGCTCTCGAACAGGTCAAAAGAGAACTGCTTGAGGAGCTGGGCACTTATGTTGAATCAACAACAGTAGTTGAAGATGCTCAAATCGAGAAAGATGAAATCAAAACCATTTCCGCAGGTGTTGTGCAAACGAAAATCCTCGACGAAAAATGGGATGGCCAATCTTTCTGGATCAAGGCCGAGGTCAGCGCGGATCCGGATGAAGTGGCCGCTGCCATCGAAAAAGTAAGAAACGACCAGAAACTTGCCGAGGAATTGGCAGAATCGCAAGCCGAAAAAAAAGAAGCCCTACAGGAAGTTGACCGACTAAAAGCGGAACTTGCGCAATCTAACGCTGATAAAGAAAAACTGGCTCAATACAACCAAGCTGTTAACCAGTTGCAGGCTTCCGATTCCTTTGAGCAAGGTACAGCCATGACTGTTGCCGGCGATTACGAGGGTGCGACCAAAGCCTACGACCGCGTGATTTACTTAAGGCCCGAAGACCCCAAGGCATATTTCGGCCGCAGTATTGTTTATATCTTTTTGGGAAACTATTCGAGAGCAACGCAGGACCTGGATCGGGCCATGGTGATCAGACCGGCCAATACCAATGTCTATTTCCAGAGAGCTTCCGCTTATAAAAGTATCAGAGAGGCGCAGATCCTTGAGCCTCATTGGCGTCCATTGCCGGGCCAACCGTACAGACCAGTAGTCCCTGTGCCCAAACAGGATCCGCTGAAGATGTTTTTGGATAACAAGCAAACTCAACACAAGCTGGTTAAAGTAAATCCGTTCCAGCCAAGACCAGTGGTAAGAAGAGATCCCAAAAATGTTCCGCAGCATACGCTCCAGCAGAAACAAGAAAAACATGTTGTTGAACAACCCGTTGGACGGGGACCGGATATATACAAGAAGGGCGATGTGCCGCCACCAACTCACCTGGAGAGAAAGCCGTCCATAGCCGAACCCCATGCTGATGTTGAACCCCGGGGCATGCAAAAGAAAGATTTAAACGATGAACAAAAAAGAACCTGGCAGCAAAAGAAAAATGATCAATATGAGCAAAAGCCTCTACAAATGCAACAACGCCAGGATTTGAAGAAAAAAGAAGACTCTTTTGTTAGAGAACCAATCAAGCCGGAAGTACACAGGCAAGTTAATGTGCCACCTCCCCCGCAGCCGCGAGTAGAAAGAAAGCCGCCTGTTGTCCAGCCACAGGTGCAACGCTTACCACCAAAGAAGGAACTAAAAGAGATAAAGAAAAGCCCGCAACAACTTAAAAAGGAGCAGGACGAGGAAAAGGCCGGTCGCCGCTAACGCATTTCTTGATCAGGCATAACACTAACACCACCACTAAAACAAAAAGCCGCGTTGTTACTAAACGCGGCTTTCTTTTATTAATTCTGTCGTAAGGGCACGATGCATCTTGCCTTTACAAAAGTTTATGCCGTTCGCTTTCAAAGGATAACGAGGCGGCAAGGAGGAGGCTCCGGAGGCGTATTTTATATACGCTGAGGAAGCCGACGACGCTGCCAACAAAGTTAGCCAAAGAAAGCGAAGTGGTATTAAATATTTTTCGCTGCCTGTTCAATACCCTTGCGAATAAAATCCAGTTTTTCCTGAGCCATTTTTACCGATATTCCCATAACCAGCGTGCGGCCTAAAATTTCTTCGGCTTGCGGAATGCTCTCTCTGGTGTACTGCACCCTGCCCTTATAGGAAGGATCGGTAAACGGATATTTCCTGGAGTTGGCCGTCGAACGCGCCAAAAAGTGTTCCCAGTTCGGCACATAATGCCACAGGTTTCTCTTGTAGCAGACAGTATCCACACCTTCAGCCAAAAGCAGATTCTGAAACTTTTGTGCCTGATTTTCATCCGGCAGATTAAACGCCAAAAACGTGGCGGAATCTCCATCGGGATCTGGCTTCGCGCGAAATCCTACACCGGTAACCTGCGCCAGCGAATCCATAATAAACTTTTTATTTTTCTTCTGCTCGCCAATAAGATAGTCCAACTTACGCAACTGCGCCAGACCCAACGCCCCCTGCAGTTCATTCATCCGGTAGTTGAAACCAAGGATGGTTCTGCCTTCCAGGGCGCGGCTTACTTGGGGATTATGATCATGGCCATGGTCATGATACCAGTCCGACCGGTTATAAAAATCAAGATTATTGGTAATCACCATTCCGCCTTCGCCGGTGGTGACTGTTTTAACATAGTCAAAGCTGAAAGTTCCCATATCGCCAAAACTGCCCAGCTTTTTACCTTTGAAGCTGGCACCGCAGCCTTGAGCGTTATCTTCCAAAACCAGCAGCTTGTTTCTGCGGGCAACTTCCACTATTTTATCGATATTGGCACCCGATCCGCACATGTGCACGGGAATTACCGCCTTGGTGTACTGCGTTTTTTTCTTTTCAATTTCTTGTGGATCTAGGTTGAGGGTATCATCAATATCCACCATCACGGGAATAGCGCCTACTTCCAGCACCGCTTCATAAGTGGCCAAGAAAGTAAAAGCGGGCACAAGCACTTCGTCGCCTGGTCCCACATCCATTGCTGTCAGGGCAATCTGGAGCGCGGCGGAGCCTGAAGTAACACCCAGCGCGTAGCTGGTGCCGCAATATTTGGAAAACGCCTCTTCAAATTCTCTTACTTTATAAATTCCTTTTCTTTCTTTATCAAAACCATAACGCATCAGAATGCCCGTTTCTAGCACATCCATTACTTCCTTGATTTCTTCTTTACCTATCAGTTCTGCTCCAGCCATATATTCCTCCTTTTTCCGTTTCTCAATCAAAAAGCTTCCGCGTAAATTGCGATCATATCTTCTTTGGTAACTTTGCGGGGATTGTTCTCCAAAGGCCTGGCTACGGTCAGCGCCACATCAGCCAATGCCGGAAAATCTTTTTCTTTAATGCCAAATTGAGCAAGTGAAGCATAGACGCCACAATCCTCAATTAATGCCTCGACGGCATCCAGCGCTAAATAAGCGGCCTCGCGGGCGGGAAGACCATCAATACACTCTCCCATTGCTTCGGCGATATCGGCAAATTTTTCCAGCGCTGAAGGCAGATTGAAGGCCATCACTGCCGGCAACATCATCGTATTGGCCAGACCATGACCCACGCCATACTTACCACCCAGCGGATAAGACAGCGAATGCACTGCCGTTACACCGGCGTTGGCCAGACCTATCCCGGCATATAAGCTGCCTAAAAGCATTCTTTCGCGAGCAACTATACTTTTGCCATCATGCACGCAGGTGCGTAAGTTTTCGGAAATAAGAGCGATTGCTTCGAGTGAAAACATTTCACTCATGGGCGATGCGTTAACTGATGTGTATGATTCAATGGCGTGACACAACGCGTCCAGGCCGGTCTGTGCCGTGGGCGCGGGCGGCAAACTCAGCGTCAATTCCGGATCCAAAAGCGCCAGCTCCGGATAAAGGTAAGGGCTGTTCATCCCCTCTTTCTTTTTTAAATTCTTACGCACAAAAACCGCGGTAAAAGTAACTTCGCTGCCGGTTCCGGCGGTTGTGGGGATCATGATTTTGGGCAAGCCCTGCTTGGAAACCTTATTGAGACCAAGATAATCAACCGCGCTGCCCTTGTTGGTCGCCAGCACCGCGATGGCTTTGGCCACGTCCATGGCACTGCCGCCGCCTATACCGACGATTATATCGCATTTGTTTTTCAGCGCAATTTTAGCGCCTGCATCGGCAAGCTCAATGCCCGGTTCCGGATCAACCTTGTCAAACACCGTAAATTTAATACCTTCAGAAACAAGAACGCTGGCTACTCTTTCCAGAAGACCCGTTTTGGCCAGATTCTTATCGATAACCACAAGAGGATTTTGGGCATGCAATTCCTTGATGTGGACGGCCAGTGTCAATAATGATCCATTGCCGAAGATAATTTTTTTTGCGCCGGTAAAAGAAAAAGTTTTTCTCATAATTTAAACCCTCCATCGGTATCGATTGTAATTAACAAACTGTTTTGCATTAGACATAAACCCCGGGAACGCAATCATCCGGCAAGAAAAGCAATGCTTCTATTTGCATTTCCTATGAGAACTGCCTGTTAAAGTCAAGTATTTTTGTGATGAGCATAACGCGCAAGTTTACGGCAGATGCCGCGAATCATCCCTGCCTCGCGGGATAATAGCCCGGCGCGGTTAAAGAAACGGCGCAGATGCATCATCCAGTAATCAGGATTTTCGGGATTTGAAAATTCGATATCGGCAAGCAATGTTTTGATTTGCCCATACATCCCCTCGAGCTCCTTGGATAGCGCTAATTTGGGTGTTGCCGTAGCTAACGTAGTTGCCGCAGACGATGCGGTAAATATTTCATAACACAGGATCATCACGGCATGAGAAAGATTAAGAGAAGTGAATTCCCGCGATGTGGGAATGGTAACCACGGCATGACAGAGGCGTAATTCCTCATTGGCAAGGCCGGTATCTTCCGGACCGAAAAGCAGAGCAACCTTGTTTTTCTGAGAGATATCGGCAATATCCAGGGCAACCGCGCGTGGTGCGATAAACGGCCCGCGGGCTTTGCCCAGGCGTGCAGTTGTTCCCACAATATAATTGAAGCTGCCGAGCGCTTCTTCGATACTTTCAAAATACTGGATTTGATCTAAAACATCGGCAGCCAGATGCGTGGAGCGCTGCTGCATTTCTTCCCTATCAAAACCGGCAGTTCCCACAACCATTATATTGCTGATTCCCATGTTCTTTGCGGCGCGTGCAACCGAACCGATATTTCCCGCGTATTTCGGTTTATATAAAACGATGCTTATATTTTTAGTTTTGGCTTTCAATATAATTTCATTTTTCCTGCTTCAATTTGCTGTACAGCAATCTTGAGAATCTCTGGTTGGAACGGTTTTCAGCCACAGTAAACTTGTTTTGGTCTGGATTCATTGCAAGGATATTCTCAAGTATTTTTATAGCCTCTTCTTTTTTGTTCTTATATGCGAGAATATCAGCCTTAGCATAAGGGATGTAAAGATAGTCAGGGTAAAGGATTTCAGCCAGGCCAAGGGATGTCATTTCATTTTCGAGTGATACGCCGGCAATTCCCATCCCTTTTTCTGCAACCCATCCGGCATTGGTTATCATGGTTCCGAGAGTCAGATTAGGGCCAAAATAGTAATAAAGGGGATTCTCGTATGAGCAGAAAAGAAGAAGGCTTACGAACGTTGTAAGGTGTCTGGCCTTAGTAAATATATTTGCAAATTGTAAAGATCTGGCAAGATTCAGCTGATACCAGTATGTGGCGGGAACACTATAAGGAAGAAGCTTCTTGGCTTTTTCCCCGTATTGGATTCCTTTTTTATAATAGGGCATTGCCTTTGTATCATGCTGGTCCATGGATGACCAGTATTCGCCCAGATAGTAATTGCCCCTTGATGCCCATACCTGAACCATTCCATCGTTGGGATCTGCAACCGCCATTTCATCAAGCATTTTTACCGCAGCCACTGCCTTATCCTCATCATAACGCTGGGTCCACAGCTGGTAGAACTTTTCCCATCCCGGCTGTAGGGGCATTGGGAGAAGAGCCTCGCCGACTGGAAGCGGGCTGACAGACTTTATCCACGGGCCGTATTTCGTCATAATCTCCTTGAAATTATAAATGTTGGGAACCACATCGATGAGAAGCTTGAGTGCAATTATATTATCCTTGTCTATCTCGTGAGCCCTTACTGCATATATTTCGGCCTGAGAATAATCGGATTCTTTGTTGGTGTGCTTTCCCTTAAAGCTGTATGCCTTTGACAGCCAGAGATTTGCCTCAAGGCTGTCCGGACTTTTCTGATTGATATCTTTAAGGCAAGTAATTATCTGATCAATATTTTCCCCGTTCCAATGTCTGTCCCAAAGTGTTTTAAAAGTCACCCATTGAGAATTATTGCTGGGAATCGGAATGTCCAGGTCCCATACCCCTGCATAAGATATGGACGACACAAGGTTAATAATGACAAAGAATAAAACGGTTGCTTTCAAACGTCCTGGAAGGGACATGGACTTCATAAATAATTCCTCCTTCAATGCTCTGTTATTATAGCACATTGATATTTACATGTTGAAGCGTTTTTATAAATCAGGAATTAACGAAATGCACGAAAAATTTGTGATGTCAGATGTAAAAGTCAATATGACCGCTTGCGGGATTCGGTAACATGTTCTGACCTATAAAAATAAATTTGCCTATCCCCTTTATTTCCAAAAGCAACTTAAAGCAAAATTTGATTGGAGGGCTTTTTCTTTGGTGCAATTCGAGAAAAAAAGTTTTATACTGGCGCCACTTGAATAGCCTTGATGAATCGTGTATCAAAGGAAAAAATAAGAAGATGTTTATCTGAAGGATAGGATGAGGTTTTATAATGGCTGCTTTTTTATTGGAAACCGTGGTGGGCAAGGAAAAACCATACATTGAATCTTTGCGAAAACTTTTGGGACAATTCCGGGCACCGTTTACTTCCGGCGATGGCGTCGGGATCAAGCTCCATTGGGGAGAACGGGGAAATAAAGGCTATCTGCCTCCTGACTATGCAAAAGAAATCGCCAACTGGCTGATCGCAAAAGGGGCGAAACCCTTTGTCTTTGATACAACGGTGCTCTATTCCGGTGGCCGCCACACCGCCGAGGATTCCCTGAAAACCGCAGCCGATCACGGTTACACGGCCGACTTTCTCGGATGTCCGATCATTATCGCCGACGGCATGGACGGAAGCGATGTCGTTTCCATCCCCGCGGGCTACAAGCATTTTGAAACCGTTCAGATAGGATCTGTCCTGGATAAAGCGAAAGGTTTTGTTATCTTTTCCCATTTCAAGGGTCACATGGTTTCTTTGTTTGGCGGAGCAATCAAGAATATCTCCATGGGATTTGCGTCCCGCGCGCAGAAACAGCGCATGCATTCCGATTATCATCCTGTTCTAACGCAGAAGAAATGCACCCGTTGCGGCATTTGCGTTAATATCTGTCCGACAAATGCGGCCACGATATCTGAACCTGATTATCCAGAATATGATTTAGAAAAGTGCATCGGCTGCGCCCAGTGTATTGCCATGTGTCCGGAATTGGCGCTACAGATTTTCTGGAATTCGGATATGACGGTTTTTCAGGAAAAGCTTGTGGAGACAGCGGCTGCTGTCTGGAAGAAGATTCAGGGAAAGGCCATTGTCATCAATGCACTGCTTAATATCACCGTAGAATGTGATTGCCTTGGGGGGAAGAATCCCGTCATCGGCCCGGATTACGGCTTTATTGGCGGCTATAACCCCGTGGACGTGGATGCAGAATCTCTGAAGATGACAGGGCCTGATATCTTTGAGAAAGTCCATCCCGGGCTCCCCTGGCAGCGTCAGTTTTCCTACGCCCGGGAAATCGAATTTACAAGCCCGATAAATAAAGGAAAGGTGAAGAAGTAAAATGGCCGATAATAAAAATGACGAACTGAACGAGTCGCTAGCGGGTTATAAGCGCAACATCACTCCGATAGTGAAGACCACCCTGGCCTGGAAGCGTGATCTTGTTTTCACCGGCACCACACCGCAGGGGTACGAGATTGAATTCGATGCCCAGGCCCAGTGGGGCTGCAAACCGACGGAGGCCCTTCTACTGAGCCTGGCCGGCTGCATGGGGATTGATGTGGTGTCAATTCTGGCAAAGATGCGGATCACCCTGGGGAGTTTCCGCATGGAGATTGAAGGGGAGAGGAATCCGATACCGCCACAGTATTACAAAGCTATAGAGATTGTTTTGTACATTGCCGGAAAAAATCTGGATCCCCGGAAAGTGGAGCGTGCCATTGACTTATCCCGGGAAAAGTATTGTTCCGTTTACAACTCCCTGCGCCCGGATCTGACTCTAAATGTGCGTTATGTTCTGGAAGAGAAAAACCCGCCGGAGGATGTCAAAAAAGGCGACCCGAATGAATAGGATAATGAAAAGAAACATCCGCTGGTTTTATTAGTACAACCATCCCCGATTTTTCCTAACAATCTGTTAGGAAAGTAATTTTTTGATGAAAATTTGCATGGTGTATTTGGCCAAAGTTCCCATGTAGTGTGGTGCGCGTGCAAGCCAGGCGCCAACAATAAAGACAACATAGGAGAGACCGTAGGTTGTCGGGCAGCCGATGACAGCGATCATCGGTTCCTGCAACCAGGCTGCCAGAGCGCCCAAAGCGATAACTGCCGGCCAACCGATAACATAACTCAATCCCATCAAAATCAATCCGGTGATCAACCGCGGCGTCGGACGCTCTTTGAATTCACTGAGATCCACGGGATTTGCAAGTACCTCACGAATATATTGCTTCCCGGCAAGGTATTGGGCAATTTTTCTTCGAATCATAAAACCTTATCCTTTTAAACAAGCGATGACATACACGAGGTTTTCCCTTTCTGCAACGGCTTTTCTGCAACAATGATGGAAAGAAACGTTGTTCGATCTTGCTTTTTCCCCAGCCTTCAATTTCCAGCCAGTTCTTGACAGGGCACAATGCTCATATTATAGGGGTACAGCAAAGAAAATGCCCTTGATCGAGGATACCGTGAAGAAAGAAACGAATGGCTGGAATTTTTTTGATCGCATCTACTGTATCTCCTTAGAAGAACGTGAAGACCGGCGTCAGGCTGCTGCGGCCTCGTTCTCCAAAGTAGGACTGACAGGAAAAGTTGAATTCGTCATTGTCAAACGTCATCCCTTCAATGTCGAACAAGGGATGTATGAATCTCACATAACCTGCCTGCGTAAAGGCCTGGAGACCGGCGCAAAGAGGATAGTCGTTTTCGAAGACGACATTGTTTTTGATCGCTTTGATGCTGAGCACTTCAAGCAATGTACTCAATTTCTAGCGGAACATCCAGATTGGAAAGTGCTTCTTTTGGGGGCATTAATACGCTCAAGTCGGAAAACAACTAATCCGTTCATACAAAAAGTCGGCTACCAGAGCCTTGCGCATGCGTATGCCTTAAACAGATCATACGCTGAAACCTTGGCTTATCAGCCCTGGCAGGGAATTATCATCGACACTCTGTTTCGGCCTTTGACTGATCATCTTTATGCCGTTTATCCCATGTTTGCGTTTCAAAACGATTTTACCTCGGACAATGACAACAGATACAAGTGCCTTGAGCGTTTTCGGCGATTGTGCGGTGGACTTGAGCGGATTCAAAAAGCAAATGAATTCTACCAGCGCCATAAATTTGGCGTTATCGCCGCCCATGTCATGATTATTTTATCTCTTCTGATTGTTTTCTTCACTCTATAAATCTGCCGTAACGATTTTTTTGAGGGTAGCCCCAAACCTTTAAATAAACAGATTAATATGTCCACCTGCGGTATTCGATCCCGCCTGACTTTGACGGGTGTTTTGGGTAAGCATATCCGGCGTGGCCGGGTGGGTTTCAGGCGAACCTAATTTATCGTTTGCGGCAGCAGATGTTTTTTGTTATTCCATCATCATGAATAAGGAAATGCTTTTACTGCTTCAAAACGCGCAATATTTAGGCATTGAACTCAACAAGCAACAACTGGCTCAATTTGAGATTTATAAAAATGAGCTTTTGCAATGGAATGCCAAAACTAATTTAATTTCCGAGAACTCTTCTCAGGAAATTATCACGCGTCACTTTCTGGATTCGCTGACAGCACTGCAATTTATTCATAAGCCCAATGCCCGGATGGTTGATGTTGGCTGCGGCGCCGGCTTCCCCGGCCTTCCCTTAAAAATAGCACTGCCCACTTTAGAGCTTTATCTTCTGGAAACCAATCGCAAAAAAGTGTCTTTTTTAAAACATATAATTCGCCTGTTGAATCTTTCCACGACGGTTGTTCTCCATGATCGCACCGAAAACATTATTAAGACAGATACATGGAAGGAAAAATTTGATGTTTTAATTTCGCGCGCCACCTTTAAATTATCCGAACTTCTACCGCAAGGCGAATATTTTCTCGTCCAGGGAGGCTATCTTATTGCCTTGAAAGGCCCCAACGTTGAGGAGGAAATTACGCAGTGCACATCAGGTACAGAACAATACAAAATATCTCAATTTATTCAATATGATATAAACGTTCCTTTTTTAGATGCCCATCGTAAAATTGTTATCGGGGTAAAGAAATAACCACGGGTCTGTCCCCCAAAATAAGTTTTGGAAACCGACTCCGCAGCAAGTTGTGAAATATTATACCCCTGCTTATACGGGATAATTCGGCTAACAAACTTCTATTCGCTTCGCTTTCGAAGTTTGAGTCTCATTCCCTCCGCTTCGCGGGATCGTTCAACTTACCAATTTCCCTACACTTCGTTATGAAAATTGGAGTTTCACAAATAAAGTAAAAACCGCTTCTAAAATGAATTTTTTTATGCTAATTCTAACGGTAGTTTTTCCAAAAGAAATTTCCGGAAGACGCACATTAAAATAATGAATAATATTATATCTATAGCAAATCAAAAGGGCGGTGTAGGTAAAACCACAACTGCGATTAATTTATCTGCTTCTCTGGCTACTGCGGGAAAGAAAACTCTGCTGATTGATGGCGATTCTCAGGGAAATTCAACCAGTGGAATGGGCACGGATAGAAGCAACATTAATGAGGCCAACCTTTATCATGCCATGATCGGCCAAGTGCCTCTGGAGAAAGTGATCCGGGCAACTGCTTTGCCCAATCTGGATATAATTCCGTCCAATCAGGATTTAATTGGTATAGAGGTTGAGTATGTCGATATTGAAGATCGGGAAAAACGGTTGCGCCAATTGTTAAAAGCTATGGATAGGCAGTATGATTATATAATAATTGACTGTCCACCGTCGCTTGGCTTTATGACCGTCAATGCCCTTGTCGCTGCCGACTCCTTGATTGTTCCTCTGCAGTGCGAGTATTTTGCCATGGAAGGATTAGGATATTTGCTCAACACCGTAAAAATAGTGAAAACAAACTTAAACCCATCGTTGTCTTTAGCCGGAATCTTGCTGACAATGTTTGATTCACGTAATTTGCTGGCGCACCGCGTAAGCGAAGACGTCCGTAAACATCTGGGAAATAAAGTTTTTAAAACCGTTATTCCACGTAATGTCCGGCTTTCGGAAAGCCCCAGCCATGGTTTGCCCATCATTCTTTATGACATCAAATCACGCGGAGCAATTGCCTATATGGAGCTGGCACAAGAAATTATTCAGGGGGAATCATAAATGGCACAAAAAAATGCCTTAGGCAAAGGACTGGGTGCCATGTTCCCGGATTTATTGGATGCTGGCAAGAAGCAAGCATCTACCTCTTGTGGAATTGAAGAGCTGCGTCCTAATCGCTTTCAGCCCCGCAAGAATTTTAATGACCAGGATCAAAAGCAGCTTGTCGCTTCCATTAAACAAAGCGGGATTATCCAGCCAATAGTTGTCCGCAAAGCAGATAAGGGTTATGAAATCATTGCCGGTGAACGGCGGTGGCGGGCGGCTCAGGCCGCAGGTCTGAAAGACGTACCGATTGTTATTCGCGTGGCAACGGACATGGAAGCGGCGGAAATATCTCTTATTGAAAATATACAGCGCGAAGAGCTCAATCCTCTGGAAGAAGCGGATGCTTATATAACGCTAATGGAAAAATTTAACCTTTCTCAGGAAGAAATTTCCACACGTGTCGGTAAAGATCGTTCAACTATTGCCAATACTGTCCGGCTTTTGAAGTTGCCGGCCAGAGCTAAAAAAGCTCTGATTGAAAAAACGATATCTTCAGGCCACGCACGTTGCTTACTGGCTTTTCATTCAACAGAAGAACAAATTGCGGTACTGGATCTAATTTTAAAAAAAGGATTAAATGTCCGGGAAACTGAACGCTTAATCCAAAATGCAAAAAACAAACCTCAAGAGAAAAAACCACAATCCAAGGATCGCTTTATCGGTGATCTTGAAAAATCGCTATCTGCATCACTTATGGCCAAGGTGCAAATAAAGGGTTCGGCAAAAAAGGGATCTATTGAAGTTCGCTATACTTCTATGGATGAGTTGAATCGGTTGGCAAGGTTGATTCTCGATGATTTAAAATAATTAAAGTTTCTAATAACTTATAAACACTTGTTGATAGGTTGTTGATAAAAGGTTTTAAAGTGGAATCTATTTGGGATAAAGCTGCTGTAATGATTCAGGAAAAGCTTAGTAAGCAAAATTTTGATACTTGGATTAAGCCCATCAAAATTGTTGCTATGGAAGACAAGTGTGTACAACTTTCCGTACCTAATAAGTTTTTTAAAGATTGGCTTTGCGATAATTATTTGTCCATGATTAAAAAATCCCTGCAAAGCGTTGTGAGTATTGATGTAGATGTTGAATTTATCTTAAGTAAAGACAAAGAAAAAAAGCCGGAAGTGGCGCAACAATCCCAAAACACCAAGGGTACCCAGGCAACAACATTACTTCGAGGCAAAAATATTTCTTTCCTCAACAATAACTATACTTTCGAGAGATTTATTGTTGGTCCTTGTAACCAATTTGCCCACGCCGCATCCATTGCTGTAGCCAAACAACCGGCAAAAAACTACAATCCTTTGTTTATTTACGGCGGTTCCGGTTTGGGAAAAACTCATTTGCTCAACGCCATTGGGTTACTTACAGCATCAGCGCATCCGGAACTAAATATTATGTATGTTTCCGCAGAAGAATTTATGAATGAGATGATCAACTCTATACGTTACGACCGGATGCCTAAGTTTAGAGAAAAGTACCGCAACATTGACTCTTTATTAATTGATGATATTCAATTTTTGGCAGGTAAGGAAAGGACGCAGGAAGAATTTTTTCATAATTTCAACACTTTACATGCTTCCGGCAAGCAAATTGTTGTTACTAGTGACAAATTACCGAAAGATATTTCTAATTTAGAAGGTAGGCTAAGATCCCGTTTTGAAATGGGTTTAATTGCTGATATTCAACCACCCGAAACAGAAACAAAAATTGCAATTATTGAAAAGAAGATGCAGGAAAATAAGATTTCCCTCCCTGTTAATGTAGCTCACTATATAGCTTCGCAGGTTGAATCAAATATACGGGAATTAGAGGGTTTTTTGGTGAGAATTTGTGCATATTCCTCTCTTACCGGAAAAGAAATAAATTTAGATTTAGTTAAGGAGGTGCTAAAAAAACTGGTAACTCATAATAAACAAAAAGAAATAAGTATTGAAGAAATTATAAAAGCTGTAGCCACGCAATTAAATGTAAAAATATCGGATATTAAAACTCGTAATAAAAATAAAAATATTGTTCAGGCGCGTCAAATAGCAATGTATTTAGCTAGAAAATTAACAAAGGCATCGTTTCCTGATATTGGTCAAAAAATTGGCGGCAGAGATCATTCAACAGTAATTTACGCCAATAATAAAATTTTAAACAATACAGAGAGTGATCCGAAATTTAAAAATTTAATTCAAGATATTGAAGATAATTTACTCAACAAAGTATAAAGTTTTTTTAAGTGATGAATCAACAGGGTAAATCAACATAAGGTTTTAAATTTATTATAAAAAATACACTAATAAACATATACACAGGCATTATTACTATTACTATTTTTATTAAATAAGAAAATAAAGAAAAAGGAGGAAAGGATTAGATGGAATTTAAAATAAATAGAAATACCTTTCTTGATGGTATCCAGAAAACTTTAGGTATTGTAGAAAAAAAGACAACAATGCCCATCTTAAACAATGTTCTTTTAAGAACAGAGAAAAATAAAATTAAGATAGTTGCCACAGATCGGGAAATCAGCTTAATTTCTGACTATGACGCTGAAATTATAGAAAAAGGTGAAATTACACTTTCAGCAAAAAAACTTTGTGAAATGGTTAGGGAAATTCAAGGTGAAGTAATCCATGTCATAAAAAGTAATAATATTGTGAAGGTTACTTGCCAGAGGGCGGTATATAAAATACCAGGTTTACCTGCGGATGATTTTCCCAGTATAACTGATGATCAGGATGTGAAATTTTGTAATATTCCAGGATCTGTTATTAAAGATTTGATTAGTAAAACGGCATTTGCCATGGCTACTGACGAAACAAGAAAAAATTTAAACGGAGTTTTATTAGAAGCGGTTTTAGATGATTCTAATCAGATATGGAGAATGGTGGCAACAGATGGACATCGTTTAGCTTTAGCTAAAGGAGTAACTGTTGAGCGTTGTCCTGATCTGGAAAAGGGAATAATTATTCCACGTAAAGGATTAGCAGAAGTAAAAAAGATTCTTGATGAATATGAAAATATCGGAATTGGTCTGCATAAAAATATGCTAATTATTAAAACGGAAAATACCATACTAAAAGTCAGTCTGGTTGATGCTGATTATCCTGATTATAAAAGGGTTATTCCTTCAGAAAAGGGCATCGGTGTTGTTTTAGAAAAAGAACCTTTTTTACATGCTTTAAGAAGAATGAATGTTGTCTCATCTGAACGCTATAGTGGTGTAATAGTTTCTTTTTCTAATAATAAAATTACTCTTAATTCAATAAATCTGGATGTGGGTGAAGCAACAGAGGAGATAGATATTACTTATAGTGGAGAAGATATTGATGTTGGATTTAATATTAATTATGTCATGGATGCTGTTTCGGTAATTCCAGGGGATAATGTTTTATTTGAAGTTGGGATGGGGTTAAAACCTTCCGTGATAAAACCTACCGATGGTGATAATTGTTTATGTATTGTAATGCCGTTAAAAATATAAATAAAAATTAAGTACCAAGTGAGGAGTTTAAAAAGTAGTTATGACACATAAGTATAATGCGGACAGTATTAAAGTTTTGGAAGGTCTGGAAGCGGTACGTTTAAGACCGGCCATGTATATAGGTTCTACGGGTAAAGAGGGGCTTCATCATCTGGTTTATGAAGTTGTTGATAATAGCATTGATGAAGCGGCCGGCGGTTATTGCGATACGATAACGGTAAAAATTAGAGTTGATAATAGCATTGTCGTGGATGATAACGGACGGGGCATTCCTGTTGATATTCATAAAACAGAAGGCGTCTCGGCGGCAGAAGTTGTTATGACTAAATTGCATGCCGGGGGTAAATTTTCCAATGATTCTTATAAAATATCAGGTGGTTTACATGGAGTTGGTGTTTCGGTAGTGAATGCCCTTTCTAAAGAATGTGAATTAGAGGTGCGGCGTGATGGTAATGTTTATATTCAGACTTACACACGCGGTGTACCTAATGGTCCAATGGAAATGGTCGGAAAAACTCGTGGCAAAGGAACAAAAGTTACTTTTTTGCCGGACGATGAAATTTTTGAAGATTCAGAATTTAGTTTTGATGTCATTTCCAACCGTTTACGGGAGTTAGCTTTTTTAAATTCCGGTATTAAAATAACTTTAACTGATGAGCGCAATGATAAGAAAAATGAGTTTTTATACAAAGGCGGAATAAATTCTTTTGTCGAATATATTAATCGCAACAAAAAAGTTTTACACAAAAATCCAATTTACATTACTGGTGCGAAAGAAGATTGTTCTGTGGAAGTTGCCCTGCAATATAACGAAACTTATTTGGAGAATATTTTTGCTTTTGCCAATAGTATTAATACTACCGAAGGCGGAACCCACTTAATCGGCTTCAGATCAGCGCTGACTCGTGTTTTTAATAATTATGCCACAGCCAGCAAGTTGATTAAAGATGGTAAAGAATCACTGCGTGGAGAAGATTTGAGAGAGGGTTTGGCTTGCGTAATTAGTGTTAAAGTAAAAAATCCACAGTTTGAAGGACAAACCAAAACAAAACTGGGCAACTCTGAAGTGCGTGGTTTGGTGGAAGGCATTGTTTATGAAAAAATCGGCAGTTTTCTGGAAGAAAATCCGTCAATAGCTAAACAAATTCTCAATAAATGTTTAGAAGCAGCACGTGCCCGCGAAGCGGCAAGAAGGGCAAAGGAATTGACACGGCGTAAAAGCGCTATGGAAGTGGGAGCGTTGCCGGGGAAATTAGCCGATTGTCAGGAAAAGGATCCGGCACTCAGTGAAATTTATCTGGTTGAAGGTGATTCCGCCGGAGGTTCGGCCAAGCAAGGGAGAGACCGGAAAAATCAAGCCATTCTGCCATTACGTGGAAAAGTACTGAACGTAGAAAAAGCTCGTTTTGATAAAATGCTGCAAAATGAAGAAATTAAAATTATTGTTACTGCGCTGGGCACAGGGATTGGCTCCGGAGAATATGATGTAAGCAAACTTCGGTATCATAAAGTTATTATCATGACTGATGCCGATGTTGATGGTTCCCATATCCGCACATTATTGCTGACGTTCTTTTTCCGGCAAATGCGGGAATTGATCGAGAGGGGATATTTATTTATTGCCCAGCCGCCTTTGTATAAAATGGTGGATAGGAAAAAAGAGCTCTACATTCAGAATGAAGAGCAAATGAGAAACTATATTTTAGAAAGTGGAGTCAGTAAAGTAAATCTCGTTATGGCCGATGGTAATCAGTTTCCGGTAACAGGCAATAAACTCTCTGCGCTGCTCAAAAAAGTTATGCGCATTGAAGATCTTCTGGATCGTTTTGAAAAAGAACACCGTGAAAGAAACCTGATTCGCATCCTGGCAGGTGATCCTGCTTTAAATGATGAATGTTTTAAGAGTGAAAGCAGTTTAAAGAAAATTGCAAAAAGGATAAGCTCCGCTTTGAGTGAAGATTTTGTGGATTATGCTATCGAAGAGGATCAAGACCATGGCGGATACAAAATGGTTTTTAATATAAAGAAGAATGGGCAAGTATTTGCCAATTGCATAGACAGGGAAACATTCCGCACACCGCAGTTTAATGAAATCAAATTAATATTAGGACAGGTTTCCATTATGGGAGAGCCGCCCTATATGGATGTGGGCGAGGAATCGCCAACGCCTATAATCCTCGACAGCGCTAAAGCCTTGGTCGAACACGTTAACAACTTAGGTAAAAAAGGACTTTCCATGCAGCGCTATAAAGGACTTGGAGAAATGAATCCTGAGCAGCTGTGGGAAACAACGATGAACCCGGAAAAAAGGACCCTGCTGCAAGTGGGCGTGGAAGATGCAGTTGAGGCTGATGAAATATTCACGACTCTGATGGGAGACCAGGTTGAGCCTCGTCGCGATTTTATATACAAGAATGCCCTGTTTGTTTCCAATTTAGATATTTAGAAAAAAACAAAATACTGATTGAGACGGCTCGTAAACAGCCACCTTTATTTAGAGAGGACGGAATAAAATGGAACGTGATATCCACCACAAACAAACATTGGTGAATATAGAAGATGAAATGAAGAAATCCTACATGGATTATGCCATGAGCGTAATCATCGGTCGGGCGATTCCGGATGTGCGCGATGGCCTCAAACCGGTGCACCGCCGGATTTTGTTCGCCATGAATGAAGTGGGAAACCGATACAACAAACCATACAAAAAATCCGCCCGTATCGTCGGCGATATTATGGGCAAGTATCATCCGCACGGCGATATGGCGATCTACGACACCCTGGTACGTATGGCGCAAGATTTTTCATTGCGCTACATGCTCATAGATGGACAGGGTAACTTCGGTTCTATTGACGGCGATCCTCCTGCCGCCATGCGTTACACGGAAATTCGCTTGGCGCGCATTGCCGAGGAAGTCCTGGCCGATCTGGAAAAAGACACGGTTGATTACGTGCCCAACTACGATGAAACCTTGAAAGAGCCATCGCTATTGGCTTCCCGGATACCGCTGCTTTTGCTCAATGGTTCTTCCGGCATTGCCGTAGGCATGGCCACAAATATCCCCCCCCACAATCTGACCGAAATTATTAATGGCACAATTGCCTGCATTAAAAATCCGGATATCACCGTCGAAAAACTGATGCGACATATACAGGGGCCGGATTTTCCAACGGCTGGATTTATTAACGGTCGCGAGGGAATACTTTCCGCGTATAAAACAGGACGAGGCATTATCCGGATGCGGGCACGGGCACTTATCGAAAAGAACGCCCGCAATGACAGGGAAAGCATTATCATTAACGAATTACCTTATCAGGTAAACAAGGCAACACTGATTGAAAAAATAGCCGAGCTTGTCCGCGACAAGAAAATCAGCGGTATTGCCGATTTACGTGACGAATCGGACAGAGAGGGAATTCGTGTAGTTATTGATCTGAAACGTGATGAGAATTCCGCGATTATTCTCAACCAGCTTTACAAATTTACTCAAATGGAGACATCTTTCGGCATTATTATGCTGGCAATATTGAATGGCCGTCCGCACGTCTTTAATCTCAAAGAAGTGATTGAACAATTTATCATCTTCCGTAAAGAAATCGTTATCCGCAGGACTCAGTTTGATCTTGCCCGTGCCAGGGAAAGAGCGCACATCTTAGAAGGATATATTATCGCCTTAAAAAATATTGATGAAGTTATCAAAGTGATTAAGGCGGCAAAAAATACTACGGAAGCAGTAATAAAATTATGTGCCAAATTCAGTTTGTCGGAAATTCAGGCTAAAGCAATTTTGGATATGAAACTGCAGCGCCTGACTGGGCTGGAGCGGGCGAAGATCGATGAGGAATATAAAGAAGTAACCGCTTTAATAGCAGAGCTTAGTTCAATACTGGCTGATCCGCAGAAAGTCCTTCAAGTTATTATTGATGAACTAACAGAAATAAAACAACGTTATGGCGACGAACGCCGCACGGAAATTGTTGCCAGCACGGAAGATATTGATATTGAGGACATGATCGTTGAAGAAGACATGATTGTGACTATTTCACATTCTGGCTATATTAAACGCAATGCGGTCAGCCTTTACAAGAGCCAGCACCGTGGTGGACGGGGCAAGGTAGGTATGGGCACCAAGGAAGAAGATTTTGTGGAAAAAATATTTATTGCGTCCACGCACCATTATCTGCTTATTTTTACCAGCGCAGGAAAAGTTCACTGGTTAAAAGTTTATCAGTTACCACAAGCAGGACGCGCGGCCAAAGGCAAAGCTATAGTTAATTTGGTCAACCTGGCGCCGGGCGAGAAAGTCAGCGCAACCCTGCCGGTGCGGGAATTTGTTGCCGATAAATTTGTTGTCATGGTTACGAAAAAAGGAATTATTAAGAAAACGGAACTTGCCGCTTATTCCAATCCGCGGGCAGGCGGGATTATTGCTATTTCCATTGATGAAGGTGATGAACTGGTGGACGTTCAGTTGACCATGGGCAACCAGGATATCTTTTTAGCAACTCGATTGGGCATGGCCATTCGCTTTAAGGAAGATGATGTGCGAGATACGGGCAGAACTGCCCGGGGTGTGCGAGGTATTAGGCTGGACGAGGATGATGATGTGATCGGTGTGGAAATTCCGGAGGAAGGCACCTTCCTGATGACTGTATCTGAAAATGGGTTTGGTAAATGCACACCTATTGAAGAATACCGCGTACAGTCGCGCGGCGGCAAGGGGACGATAAATTTAAAGACTGTGGCCAAAGTAGGCAACGTATCCGGTGTGCTGCAGGTGCAAGGTGAAGAGAATATCATGCTCATCAGCAACGCAGGCAAGGTGATCAGGCTGAAAGTTCAGGAAGTTCCGATAAATCACCGTGTCACTCAGGGAGTAAAGCTAATTGAGCTGGAGCCGGAAGAAAAACTGGTCGGTATAGCTCGTACGACATCAGAGGCCGAAGATACAGAAGATGATACAAACGGTGCCGAGGAAGATCAAGCGGATATTTTGCCGGATGAAACACCAGAAGAAAAATAAATTGTCGTTTCAATGTTCAATTATTTTAATATTTTTTATTGAGGATTTTTTATGAGCATCAGGAAGATTTTCATCATGTTGGCACTTTGTATTGCTATACTCTTACAGGTTTCACCCATTCACGCAGCAACATATTCGATCCAGCAATGGGTAACCACCTATGACGGTTACAAACTCGATTGCGATATATATGTGCCGCCGCCGATATACGGCAAAAACCTGCCTGTTGTCATTTTCTCTCCAAGCTGGGGACTACCCAAGATCGAATATGCTTTCCCTGCCATAAGGATGGCTCTCGACGGATATATTGTCGTTTCATATTCGGCAAGGGGGTGGTTCAACTCTACCGGCAAGATAAATGTCGGTGAAGCAAACGATCTGTGCGATGTCTCGTCCATCATTGATTTCGTGCTTAAAAATTATCCTGCCGATGTCAATAATATCGGTATGGCGGGTATTTCAATGGGGGCCGTCAGGTCGCTTCAGGCAGGCATATTCGACCACCGTATCAAAGCGGTTGCGGCCTTGAGCGGTACAGCAAGGCTGCGTGATGCCATGTACTGGCAGGATACACCCAACGAGTCCTGGGCTTTGACCCAGACCGGGGGCGATACAAATATGCTTTTTGACAGGGTCATTGACCTTGAGCAGGGGCGAAATGTTGATGGGATCCTGAAATGGGCGGATGATATCTCGGCATTCAGATTGATAGGCGAATATGCCAAGACAAACGGCAGGCTGAGTGTTTACATTTCCAACTATTATAATGACCCGCTTTTTACGCCGAACAGTGTTATGAATTTTTATTCGCTGCTTGATATCCCGGACAAGGTTATGGACCTGAACGACGGAATGCATACTTTCCCTGTGGGTTACGGCTGCCTGCTCCTGCCGGATACCACCTGGGACATGGTTTACAAATGGTTCGACTATTACCTCAAAGGCATTGATTCGGGCATTTCAGACAGGCTCACCAAAACACCGGTAAGCTTTGGACTCAAGGACGAAAAGACTAGAATCTATTTTGCAACGTGGCCCACTGAGCAGATAAAATACCGGAACTATTATCTCAATCTTGATAAACTGAAAATCATTACAACTGGCCGAGGCAGCCTTGACAGTTCGTCTGGGTCCACCCTGCTTTCCCGTGATATAAAGAGCGGCACAGGCTCAATGGCATCCTTAGGGTCCGACGATACCGTCTCGCAAATGCTTAATCTTGATACCTGGCTCAATATTTTTATGCTCAATAAGGACTATGCACTGACTCATCTCTCAGCCGCTGCAACAAGCGAAAGCATCATTGCAGGTATTCCGATCCTGGATATCTCGGTCACTCCGTCACGGAAAGACGCCCAGGTTATTGCGCATCTGTACGACTTGAATATGTTGGGGTACGGAGAACTGATTAGCCACAGCGCATGGACGCTTCTTGATGTGAAACCTGGCGTGAGGAAAAGGCTGTCCTTTGAATTCCAGGCAATTGCCTGGAGGCTTAAGAAGAACCACAGGCTCGCCGTGGTCTTTGACACCTATGATAAACGCTGCGGATTCCCTGACAGGCCTGATTATCAAGTGAGATTCCATTATGATGATAAGCCGGTGCTTAGGATTCCGTTTATGAAGTAAATATGCAGGAGTAATAGGGTGTCCCCCTCTTTTGTCTTTAATTATACCTGTATTTGCAATTCTGCAGAAATCAGCCCCTAATGCCGGCAACTATGTTTTCCACAGTGACCTGCCCCCAATTCTTGTACAATAATATGTTAAGTTAGAGTTCATCTGTATCAAAGACAAAGGGTTTCGCTCCTTAATAAACATCATTCACCCCCGACGGCACATTTTGAGGCATTAACAGGCAGTCAATATTCCCTTGACATGCACGACCGAATTTTATAAAAGTTGCTCCTATAAAAACGAAGTTCTTTTTGAAGTAATTTCCGGGAGAAGAATTGTCTTAGTAAGTTAATTGCAATATTTTCGACTTATCAAACACAGGAGGTACATAATGAAGACAGAAAAAAAATGGCAGAAACCAGATCTCAGCGTAATGAAACAAAGAAATACAAAGAAAGTTGTTGGATCAGCCAGCAAAGGGAACGTGCGCTACGGTACAGGCCTTGGTCCTATTCCTCCTGTCCCTCCTGCTATACCTGAGTTAGTATAGAAGGTCTGCATCGCCGGCTTTGATATCGAATAATTCATTGGTTGTATATATCTGCGTTATATACACGAAGGCAAATTTGCTTTTGTCCAATCTAGTAATAATTGACAATGATATTTAAGCCGGAATCAGCTCTTATTTATTTCAAGGATATTTTATGAAAACGAAAATAAAACTGGGCGCGGTATATGCGCCGTCCAGAGATGTTGTAGTGCGTAAAGTGGAAAGAGATGTGATTATCATCCCCTTTGTATCCGGTGTTGACGATTCGGAAAACGAACCATATTTCCTCAACACTACAGGACAGGTTATCTGGCAGAGGTTGGACGGATTTAGAAGCCTAAAGGAAATAGTTGCGGATTTGGCAGCCGAGTTTAAGGCCCCTGTAAAAATTATTGAGAAAGATATTATTGAGTTTGTGGAAAAACTCCTGATGAGAAAGATACTCATTGAAGTTTCAGGAACTTAATTCGTTACGATACACATATGATAAAAAAGAAAATCGATATTCAGGATACTCGGGAACTTATCGGCTGGGCTTATTATGAAATGAAATGGCTAACAGAATCCCAGGCAAAGGAAGCAAATCAAAAGAGAAATGAGCTTCTGCAATCCATATCCGGCAGGGTAAACAGTAATTTTCTGGGAAACAAAATCGGTCCCGGGGAATTATCACCCGGATGTATGACTTGTGGACAGGGCACATGGTCATGTATTTTTATAAATTGCCTATGTACGGCCAATTGTTTCTACTGTCCTCAGGACCGGAAAAACAAGAAAGATCAACCGCCGGTGGAGTCAGGGCTTATTTTTGATAATCCGGATGACTATGTTGATTATCTGGAGAAATTTAAATTTAAAGGAGCCAGTTTTTCCGGAGGAGAGCCGCTTTTAAAGTATAAAAAAATACTGACATACATCAGAAAAATAAGAGAAAGATTGGGTAACAGTATCTATATCTGGTTGTATACAAACGGCGATCTGATTGATAAAGATAAGTTGGACGCCTTGAAAGAGGCTGGTCTAAATGAAATCCGGTTTGATATTTCAGCCAGAAAATATGACTTAAAAGCAATTAAGATGTCCGTGGGTGTTATTGATAAGGTTACGGTTGAGATTCCGGCTATACCGGAGGATTATGAAATACTGAAAAAATGTTTGTCGCGAATGAAAACGATTGGTGTGGCGCATTTAAATTTGCACCAATTATTTGCCAATCAGTACTGTTATAAGCAATTGATTGATCGCCGGCACACCTTTTTACATCAGCCTAATATACCTGTTCTGGAATCGGAAATGACCGCGCTTAGGATTATTAAATATGCCGTGGATAATAAAATCGGATTGCCCATTAATTATTGTTGTTCAATTTATAAACATAGATTTCAGCAAAAAGCATACAGGGAAAGATTTCAGACTTTTATTAAAGAACGATACGAAGGGTCAACGGAATCGGGATTTATCAGAAGACTGGCTATTCAAGATAAGCCGGTAAATATAAAGAAACTCGTGAAGATATTTCAGGAAAATAAATGTAATGACAAATTATGGTTTATTAATAAAAACTGTTTAGAATTGTTTGTCCATCATGCGCTTCTGAAGTACATTGATTTTAATAAGCATGATTTAATGGTGATATATTTTGCGCCGCAATTATCAATGTCACGCGATGAAGATGATGAAAAATGTAGAGAAATAGTATTAAATGTCAACAGAAACATTTTTGTTGGCAGAAAACTTGTATTTGAGGCAAAAATAAAGAATGCCTCAACCATAAAGAGTTTTCAGAAGTTATTTATTAGAAAAATGAATAATGGTGATGTTTTTAAGAAATTTTACAGAGATTATGACTTAAAAACAAAAGCCGACATAGATAGGATGATGATCGAAAAAGACAGGCTTGATTATTTGAAAACGTGGGAATTTATCGGCAACGGGCTTTACGAAATTTACTGATAATATAACGGCATGCAGTTTAAAGCAAATATAGTACGCATAAAATTATTGCGGCGGCTCGGGAAATGGTTTTCAGACCGGTATGCATCTGACAAGAATTATCTTATTCTGATGTACAGAATAAAAATAGGCAGGCGCCTGAATCTGCAAAATCCCCAAGCCTTCACCGAAAAAATTCAATGGCTTAAACTAAATTGGCGTTGCGATATCCTTACTAAATGTGCAGATAAATACGAAGCGCGGAAGTTTGTGGAAGACCGCATCGGGCCTGAAGTACTAAAAGAGTTATATGGAGTTTATGAAAAACCGGAGGATATTGATATCAATCGGCTGCCGGATGCATTCGTATTGAAGGTCAATCACGGCTGCAAGCAAAACATATTCTGCAAAAAAAAGTCGGAACTTGATTGGAATCATTCCGTCCGCCTGTTAAAAGAATACTTAAAAGCTAATTTTTTCTATCCTCATAGGGAATGGGCGTATAAAAATATTGTTTCCCGTATTATCTGCGAACAGCATCTGACAAAGAATGGCGAAATCCTATATGAGTATGGTTTCTATTGCTATGATGGTGTTCCTCGCGTAGTAGAGATAAATGAATACCAAGCCGAATTACACCGGGTAAATATGTTTGACCTTGATTTGAATCTTTTGGAAAATAAATATGGTTCCCCTCCTTTGCAAGTACCGGTTACAAGAACTTCGCAATTTGACAGGATGCTTGAATATTCTACAATACTATCCAAAGGATTCCCATTTGTCCGGGTAGATTTGCTTTACGTAAATAAGCGGATCTACTTTGGGGAAATGACTTTTTATCCCTTAGCCGGACTGTGCAAACTCGACCCCGAATCGTTTGATTATTTTCTCGGTTCTTTTTTACAGGCTCCCTCTAGCTAAGTCGATCTATCCTTAGCTTTCCGGACGTGATTATGGTGGGTAGGCTATTGAGAAGTTTTTCTTCAATTGATGTTTTTGTTATGCATAGGATTCATCGCTTGTAAGGCTTTATAAGTCCTTAATTTCTTAGCCTCAACATGATACATTTATACATTTGAAGATTTGAAATGGCAATCCTCAATGCAATTACGAACCGAAAACACTTGCTTTGTAGATGAAACACTTACCCAATATTTTTTCAGAAAATACGCATAACCTTAAAAAGTACCCTCCGGCAAAAATCCGGATATTCGGTAACGCTTGTTCTTACGTATTAAATTAGCTATAGTTCATTTATGGAAAAATATAAACTCCTGGACCATACTTCCGACATTCGCGTTGAAGTTTGGGGCAAAACCAGAAAAGAGCTTTTTGGCAATGCTGTGGCGGCGATGTTTGATGTAATGATTGACTGTCCTAGTGAAGAAAAAACAAAACCATTGGAGGAAAAGACAGTAAAAATTAACGGCAATGATTTGGAAGATACTCTGATCAATTTCTTGCGGGAGGCACTTTACCTTTTTAATGGAAAGGGTTGGCTTATCAAAAGTTGCGAGCCTTTAGAGTTAACGGGCAGAAGCGTTGTCGCACGAGTGCAGGGTGAACCTTATAACCGGCAAAAAAATCCGCTCATAACAGAAATAAAGGCGGTGACGTATCATGGCCTGATTATTAATAAATCAAAGAAATGTTGGCAGGCAAAGGTAGTATTTGATGTCTGAAATAAAATTGGAGCGCATAGATGATAATCGCTGGTTGCTCCCTCAAACAGGAGGCATGAAGGTGCCGGGGATAATCTATGCCAATGAAAAAATACGTCAGCTCTTGAAAAGCGATGAAAGCACCAGGCAGGTGGCCAATGTTGCTCATTTACCCGGTATTGTCAGTTATTCGCTGGCCATGCCTGATGTTCACTGGGGGTATGGTTTTCCCATTGGCGGTGTGGCGGCCTTTGACTTGGAAGGCGGTATCGTTTCTCCGGGCGGTGTCGGCTATGATATCAATTGTGGCTGTAGGCTTTTAGCCACAAATTTGACTTTGGCAGATATGGGAGACAGGCTTAGCAATTTAACCACCGCTTTGTATCAGCAAATACCATCAGGTGTCGGTTCAACAGGCTCGGTAAAACTTTCGGGCAAAGATCAAAAGCAAGTTTTGGAAGATGGCGCGCTTTGGGCGGTTAAAGCCGGATTTGGAAAGCCTCAAGACATGGAAACAACCGAAGATGGAGGCGCCATGGAAGGCGCTGATCCTGAACAAGTCTCCGACAGGGCAATGGAGCGAGGAAAACAGCAGTTAGGCACTTTAGGGTCGGGCAATCATTTTTTAGAAATTGAAGTTGTTGAGGAAATCTTTGATGAAACTGCCGCACGGGTATTCGGGCTCAGGAAAGGCCAGATAAACATAATGATTCACAGTGGATCGCGGGGATTAGGGTATCAAATATGTGATGATTATCTGGCGTTGATGGTCAAGCACGCGCAGAAAGCAGGAATTGATCTGCCGGACAGGCAATTGGCGTGCTCCTATCTTGATTCTCAACGCGGTCGTAATTATCTGGCGGCGATGGCCTGTGGCGCGAACTATGCCTGGGCAAACCGGCAATTGCTTATGCATCAAACTCAAACAATCTTTGAAAAATCCTTACACTTGTCACCAAGAGAATTGGGTATGCGCTTGGTATATGACGTCTGTCATAACATCGCCAAGATAGAAACGTTTAATATTCAGGGAAAAATGAAAAAACTCTGTGTTCACCGTAAGGGTGCAACGCGGGCGTTTCCGGCCGGACATGATGCCGTGCCGGCGCAATATAGAAGCGTCGGTCAGCCGGTGCTAGTTCCCGGAGATATGGGTAGCGGATCATACGTTTTAGTTGGTCAGCAAAAAGCCATGCAAGAAACATTCGGCAGCGCCTGCCATGGCGCGGGCCGTGTGATGAGCCGGACACAGGCCACAAAAGTGAGCCAGGGACGATCCATCAGCCGGGAACTTGCTGATCAGGGAGTTTTGGTTATGGCTTCGAGTAAGGGAACTTTGAGGGAAGAAATACCGGAAGCATATAAAAACCTTAATGATGTTGTGCAGGTAATGCATGAGTCGGGAATTGCAACGAAAGTGGCAAAACTGAAATCGTTGGCCTGCATCAAAGGATAAAGAAAAAAGGTTGACGATACCCCTTTATTTGGCTATTATCCCGCCACTTTTTGAAAGCGATAATTACTGCTGTTTCGAGCATTAAAGCACATAAAAAAGAAGGATTGAATTAAGAATCTAGCGGTGATATATTGAACAGTGTTAATAAATTATTTTCCTAAAGAGGATTTTATATGCATGCACTTGTTACAATTTTACATATTTTAGCTTGCTTGATTTTGATTATGATTGTTTTGCTGCAAGCAGGTAAGGGCGCGAACATGGGCGCGGCTTTTGGCGGTTCCAGTCAGACTGTTTTTGGTTCCAGCGGGGCAGGTACATTTTTGGGAAAGATGACTGCGGCAGTAGCCATAATTTTTATGCTTACTTCGCTTATCCTTACCTATACGGCGGCACATAGAGGATCTTCTTTGTTTGATAAATCCAAAACTCCCGTGACGAGTCAGGCTACTCCAGTGGCACCAATGCCCAACGCGGCAAGTCCTGCCGCTTACCCGAATGCGGCTAATCAGCCGACATCAGCCCCGGTAAAGAAGTAAAGAAAAAAAGACCTTTTTATATTAACAACCCCTCCGGCCGGTTTCATTAAAGTTATTATATAAAGATTTACGGGCTTTAGGCGTTGACAAATAATATTATTGGGATTGCCGAAGTGGTGGAATTGGTAGACACGCTATCTTGAGGGGGTAGTGGACAAAATCCGTCCGGGTTCAAATCCCGGCTTCGGCACCATTAATAAAGGTACATACAATGGCTGTGATGAGCTAACTGCTCAACTTCTATTTTCGCTAATGATTCGTTCCAGTTGTGCTCCATAAAGCTTAAATTTTTCCGGCGGTAATATTTCCTTTATATTTCTAAGGTTTTGTGCAAGTTCCAGCAGGTTGTTATCCGGCAGAAACATAAATATCGCACGGTTTTCTTCTTTTGCCCGCTGGAAACGCCAGGCGTAGAGCTTCTTGAGCAGTTCTTTTTGTTCCGAATTCAAAGAATAATATCCTGCGATTTTTGCGTATCCCCGACGATCAATTCTTCTTTCCTGCCAGACGGCTGCCGAAATTTTGGCAAAGGCATCGGAGGCAGTTTCTTCCAGGCCTTTTGCACGCAGTTGTTTTAGCTGTTCTTTGTAAAGAGCGGGCAGAAAGGTGACATCCTGCATGGCGTATAGGAGTTGTTCATCGGTGAGAGGGCGTTTGGCCCAGCGGGAGCGTTGCATTTTTTTACTTTTTTTCAAATCGGCATTAAGGAAGTGATTGATCATCTTTTCCAGAGACAGTTGATGTAATCCTAAGATCATCGCGGCCCTATGTGTGTCAAATATATTTTGGAAATCAAACAGATAATCTCTTTTAAGAAGACGGATATCGTTATCCGCGGCATGAAGAATCTTTACAATTGATTCATCATTAAAAAATTTGCCCAAAAAAGACAAATTTAGTTTGCCCAGCGGATCAAAAATATAAGTTGTATCATTGGCATGGATTTGGATCAGACAGAGTATCTCGCGGAAATAGCGGAAAGAATCATATTCCGTATCAATGCTCAAGATTGCCGTATTTTCAAAATTATCGATAGCCCGTTTAATTTTTTTGGGCGTGTCAACGAAGATCCAATCATTTTCCATGGAATGCAACTTATCCGAAACTTAAAATTAAAGCTATAAAAATGATTTATTGTGAAACTCCAATTTCGAAAGCGCAGCTACCTAATAACCTGAATAACCTAAAGGTCACTATAGGGTCACACGAGGTCATCTGCGACGTAGCGGAATTGGTAAGTTGAACAATCCCGCGTAGCGGAGGGTATAAAACACCACAGCTTGCTGCGGAATCTGTTTCCAAAGCTTGCTTTGGGGTTCATACCCGTGATATCGGGATTTCAGTCAGGCAAGCTTAAAACTCAAAAACAATACCCGCTTTGAATGTTCTTCCGGGCATGGGGTAGTAGAAGTTGGGCATCCCATACTGAGCGTAATCAATCCCAAAGGAAGAATACTTCACGTCGGCAATATTATCGACACCGAAAAATGCCGTCAAGTTCAGTTTACCAATTGTTGGTTTGTAATTAACATAAAAATTTAGCAAAGTATAAGCATCCAATTTTTCGGTGCTGTTATCATTATCGCCGGAAAGGAAGCAATCGCTTACATAGCGCACTTCCGGCCGCAGCGTTAGATTATAGGGCAGATAAACTTCCATGCCTGCATTTGCCATACGGTTGGGTACCATGGGTATCTCTTTCTTGCTGTTGACGCCGTTTTCAAAAGTGGCCAGATGATAGGTGAAATTTCCGTAAAACTTCGCCCGTTTTTCCCAGAGATAAGAGATAGAAAACTCTGCACCGTCATGTCGCGTTTTTCCAACATTTTGATTTTCACCCGTCCACAGTGATGTATAAACCCACTGGATTTCATCTTCCATATCAATCCGGAAAATTGTCAGGCCTATTTTCAGATTTTCCAGAGGATAAAACTCAGTGCCCGCTTCCATGCTGATTCCTTTTTCTTGCTTCAGGTCTGTCAAAAAGCTTCCTCCGAAACCATTAAATGATGCAACTTCATCGATAAAAGGAATACGGTAACCGGTCGCGTACTTCGCAAATACTTTTGACTTCTTTCCCCAAAGACAGGCCAGTCCTGCTTCATAAGCTTCGGCATTATAAGCATTTTCCTGATCCGTAAAATTGTTGCCAAGGTTGGAAAAATCCACATTGGAACCTTTAATGGATGCCCGTTCGAACCGGTAACCGGCGCTGAAAATAAGATTTTTCAGAAGACTGAATTCATCACGGATATAGTATCCCAGACTCTCCCGCGTAAAATCCGCTGTGCTTAATTTTGCCGTTCTATCCCGATCGCTGAAAATATCCTTTTTGTAAGGTTCGTTATAATAATCTACACCCACAATCACTTTGTTATCAAATCCGAAGATTTCTTTGGCCAGAATATATTTCGGTGTAATGCCGTATGTATCGGCGTTTGTGTCGGAATAATTGTAGGAAAACCATGATGGCATATTCATTTGCAGATCTTTTTTACCATAAAGAAAATTGATTTCCAGTTGTCCCCATGAGCCCCAGAAAGATTTAATGCCCAGATTGATGTTGGTATATTTATCCGAACCGTCATCGTCGGAGTGGGCGTTCATAAAATAGGCTGGCATTGCAGGCTGATATTGACGGCGGTTCTGCTCCATCTGTTCTTTAGTCAGGGCGCCAGGCATTTGATAATCCGCTTTATTAAACGAGACACCTAGCGAAACACTAAGTAAATCATTGGCTGTATAGCCTAAATCAAAGCCACCACCCTGCGCGGAATATTTCGAACGTTCCCGATAACCAAAGTTAAAGTTATTTTCTCCGGTTATGACATAAGTCCATTTATCAGTAGCGCCGGTTACGCCAACCCGTTCGTTGTTGAGGCCATAGCTTCCCACCAGAACGGACGCGTTGAATTTCGGTTCACCTTGGCCTTTCTTGGTGATGATGTTAATCACGCCGCCGATGGCCGCATCGCCGTAAAGAACACTTCCCGATCCCCGGACGATTTCGATTCTTTCTATGGTGTTGACCGGCAGCTGCAGCCAGTTGATTGAAGCCATATCCGTCCGGTTTAAACGGCGGCCATCCAGCATCACCAAGGTTTTCCCGTAAGGATTATCACCGCCGAACCCTCTCATATCGACCAGTGCTTGTGAGGAATTGCCACTATAGGTGCGGAATTGAATGCTTTCCAGTTTATCCAAAACTTCCACCACTGTTGTGGCACCGGACTTGCTGATTTCTTCGGCGGTAATGACGGTAACGTTTGCCGGAGCTTTGCGGGTTTCCTGCTTGTCACGAGTGGCCGTAACAACAACCTCTTCCATCGTTACCGGTGCGTCATCATTATTACTTGCAGCATGTAGTGGCGAAAAACTGACTAGAGAAATGAGCAGAACTAAAAGCAGGAACTTCTTCATGGAGCTTCTCCTTTCCCCCTCGGGAATAAAGTAAGTTTGACTCACCATAAAGTTTCCTGACTTGCGGCGACCTACTCTCCACTCCTTCCCAATGCCAGGCATCAGTGGTTTAATGTGGATTTCGTTCCGCTTACAGTTGCGGGGCAGTGCCGGAGTTTAACCGGCTTCCTTTATTGGCAGCCATTCAGCTAAGCAACGTCATTCTGGGCAATCCGCTTTGCGGATTTTGATCTACCAGAGCATCGACGTCGTAAACCTCTTTTATGTTTGCCGCGGTAATAACTTCCGCGGGCTTTCCTATAGCATAATTTTTGCCACAGTAAAGTAAAATTATCCGGCCGGCATGTTGCGCTGCCAGATTGATATCATGGGTAACAAACATTACGGTTAGTTTCTGCGTTTCATTCAAGTGACGCAAAAGGGCTAAAAAATGCATTTGATGTTTCAAATCCAAAAAAACGGTGCTTTCATCAAGCAGCAGGATTTTGGGTTCTGAAGCCAGCGCGCGGGCAATGAGCACTCGCTGGCGCTCACCGGCGGAGAGCTCGTCAAAGCGGCGGTTGGCAAAAGTCAGAGTATCCGTTTTATCCATGGCTTCGTGGACAATTCGATAATCCTTTTTATTCTCAAACCGGTAGTTGCTTAAATGGGGGAAACGTCCCATAAGAACAATTTCTTCGGCATAAAACGAGAAAATGGTGGCGGTTTCCTGCGGTACTATGGCCACTGTTTTAGCTAAATCCTTTCGCGGCCATAAGCGGGTATCTTTACCGTCAATTAGCATTTGACCGGAAGCAGGATTTAGAGTGCCGTTAATGATTTTCAAAAGAGTGGTTTTTCCGGAACCATTAGGTCCGATTATCGCCACAATTTGAGCTTTATCAATGGTCAGGGAGACATCTTCTATAATGAGATTTGTCGCGTAACTGAAATTTATATGTTGGGCGCAAATTATGGACATGGCTAAAGGGACTTCCTTTTCAAAAGAAAAATAAAATAGGGCGCGCCGCAAAGCGCCGTAATGACTCCTACAGGCAACTCCGCCGGAGCAAGCACAAGACGCGCCGCAGTATCGGCAATAACCAGAAAAGAAGCTCCAAATAAAGCGGCGGCCGGCAGAAGCAAACGGTGATCGGAACCGAAAACAAGCCGCATCATATGCGGGACCATTATACCGATGAAACCAATGATACCGGCCATGGATACGGCGACGGCCGTGATTAGAGATGTTACGATCAGCAGCAGTTGCTTGGTGCGCTCTATATTGACACCTAAATGCATGGCAGTTTCTTCACCCTGTACAATTAAATTAAGCTCTCTAGCCTGTGCGTAGATGATCATGAAGCCTGTAAAAAGACAAATTGCGGACAGCAAAATTTCTTTGATTGATACCCGCGAAAGATCTCCCATCAACCAGAAAGTGATACTGTGCAACTCTAGGCTATTCACAATCGAGAGAAAAAAGAGGATAGCAGCTGAAAAAAAAGCATTAACGACAACACCGGAAAGCAACAGGGAATTATCAAGCAGCGGACCCCTTGTTCCACCAGCCACGACAAAGACCAGAAAAACTGTAACTAGCGCTCCGCAGAACGCCAGAAGCGGTATGCCTAAATAAAAGGAACTCGCGCCGATAATAATTCCGGCGATCGCACCCAGAGCGGAGCCGCCGGATATACCTAGAACGTAAGGATCAGCCAGTGGATTGCGCAGCATCGCTTGAAAAACAACGCCGCCAAGTGACAAAGATGCGCCGACAATACCGGCAAAGATAATACGCGGCAAGCGCACTGAAAATAAAATTAATTCTTCCTGAGAAGAAAGGGAAGCTGTTCCAGTGAAGGCATTGGTAAGCGAGCCCAATACTTTGATCAGATTAATATGAACGCTGCCAACAGAAAGAGCAATAAGGCAAATCGCCAGAAATAGCAGGAACATTAAAGCGCTGATTTTTAGCACCCGTAAATAAGTAACACGGCGGTAAATAGGCGTTTTCCTCCTCTACGTTCTTTATGTTTATTATCCTATATATTCTCTTTGATTTGTTTTCCATCACAAAAAGTCATGCAGACATGAAATGTGGTGGGGAAATACAAGTAGGTAGATCATAAATCAATAGAAATGCTTTTGCTACCAGATAGAATCTTCAAGAAAGAAAAGGGTTGTATCGAAATTTTTTTAGGTACTTGATAATAATCCCCCTTTGTGTCTCTTATTGTGAAACTCCAATTCCGCAAGCGCAGCGGAATTGGTAAGTTGAACAATCCCGCGCAGCGGAGGGTATAATACTCCGCAGCTTACTGCGGAATCTGTTTCCAAAGCTTGCTTTGGGGTTCATACCCGTGATTTCTCCGCGTTGATTTCATCACCTAAAGAGAGAATTTCTTTGTTTTGGGGTATGTCACTCATGCTGTGTCCATAATGGACATAACGAGCAATCCCGGCCTTGTCAATCAATACCTGGGCAGGCATCCTTCCAAGTTTGAATAGGTTAACCTCCTGCCCGTAGAGTTTGAGAACGCTGGCTTTTGGATCAGGCAAACCAATGAAAGGCAGGGATTCTTTTCCCCAGTAACTGGAGAAAGAGCTGGCGTTTTCGGGTCCGACAACAACAATTTCGATATCGCGGGCTGCAAATTGGGAATAATCCTGGCGCAACTGCGCCATATGCGCGCGGCAGAATGGTCAAGCGAAAGTACGGTTAAAAACCAGCAAGACGTTTTTCTTCCCCTGATAATCCGACAGACTGACCATGTTGCCGGAAAAATCGGTCAGACTGAAATTGGGCGCATTCTGGTTGAGTGATACACGTGGCATTATATTTTCCTCCCATGTTAAAAAAGTAATTTTATCCGTCCATTAATTTTTATCGACTTTAACAAAGTCGGTTATCTCTTTCCAAAAAGATGAATTCGCGTGAAACGGCCAATCGTTGTGGCCGGCTCCCTTGATGATCCACATACTCTTCCTGTCCTCAGGGAGGGAATTATATAAGCTATGGGCGTGTTTGATGGGGAGGATTTCATCACGTTCCGCTCCGACAACGGAGATTTTCTTTTTAAACGATTTCAGATTTTCAATGCTGTCATAATTGTCGGTCAAAAACATTTTCACGGGAAGAAAAGGGAATAAAGATTTGGCGACAGAAACCAGCGTGTCCCATGGTGTAATTAATATTATGCCGGCAATGGGAACAGATGCGCTATTAGCAACAGCGGCGGTAACGCCGCAGCCCAGAGATTCTCCCAAAAGATAAAGTGGTTCTCCAAATTGTTCGTAGGCCAGTCGAATCGTTTCCAAGCCGTCGGCGACAAATGGTTTTTCTCCCACAAGGCCTGGGCGGCCTCCGTATTTCGGATATTCGGCCAGAATGACCCGGAAACCTAGTTTCGCAAGCGGCTCTAAATAGAATCCTCTATCAAGAGCCGTGCCGCCGTTGCCGTGAAAAAGAACAATGGTTCCATTAGGTGTGGGCGTATCATTGGCGGCGATTAAGCCCCGATAATCCGAAGCTGTTGCCGGCCAGAGGATCATGTTTTCGGCAGCCAAAACTTTTGCGGATGGTAGTTCAGGGCTGGGAAAATATAGAAACTTGTTTTGCATATTACAGCCTCCCAAAAGCATCGCTGCCACAATGAAAAGAAGTAAATGAATTATTCTATAATAACATTGTTTCATTTGAATAAGTAACAGGTAATAACTTACTTCAGTTCCATGCAGAACTTATCGATTTTTTCCGGAGGAGCTATCGGGTAGTTTCCTGTATAGCAAGCCAGACAGAAGCAGTCCTCAGGCATTCCTGTAGCTTTAAGCATACCTTCTACCGTCAGGTAGTGCAGAGAATCCAAACCGATAAATTCAGCGATGGCTTTTTCGTTTTCTTTTTTCGCCGCGATCAGTTCACCCTTGGATGAAAAATCTATACCGTAAGGACAAGGGAAAAGTGTCGGCGGACAACTGACGCCCATATGCAGCTCCTTGATGCCGATTTCCCGCAGGTTTTTTACACGATTGCGGCTAGTAGTACCGCGAATGATTGAATCTTCAACTATCAAGACTTTTTTCCCGGCAAGCAGCGGCTTTACGGGATTTAGTTTTACACGCACGCCGAAATCGCGCATCAGCTGGGTCGGTTGGATAAAGGTTCTGCCGATGTAATGATTGCGAATCATGCCCATCTCAAAAGTATGGCCACTTTCTTCAGCATATCCCAGAGCGGCATAGGTTCCCGAATCGGGGAAGGGCATAACAATCTCTATATCTGGCCTGTATTCGCGCGCCAGTTCGTGCCCCAATCTTTTACGGTATAAATAAACGTTTTGACCGAAAATCTGGCTGTCGGGACGGGCAAAATAAATCAGTTCAAAAATGCAGTGACAATGTTTCACCGTTGGGAAAGGCTTGATGCTCTTGACTCCCTGCTGATCGATAATCAAAATTTCACCGGGCTCGACATCGCGAACATATTGAGCATCCACCAAATCAAAAGCGCAGGTCTCGGAGGCGACAACAAAGCTGCCGTTTAACTTTCCCAGCGCCAAAGGCTTAAAGCCCCGCGTATCGCGAGCGGCAATAATTTTATCCCTAGTCAGCATGATGAGGCTATAAGCACCTTCAACGCGGGAAAGGGCGGTAACCAATGCTTTTTCCAAACCGTGTTTTAAATGCGGCGCCATGAGATGAATGATTACTTCACTATCCATTGTGGATTGAAAAATAGAGCCGCTGCTTTCCAGTTCTTCACGCAATTTTTGCGCGTTGATAATATTGCCGTTATGCGCCAGAGCATAATACTCATCGCCAAAATGAACTAAAAATGGTTGGGCATTAGAAAGAGTGGAAGAACCGGTTGTGGAATAGCGGACATGTCCTATAGCCAATTTACCTGGTAGTTTTTGCAGAGTTGCTTCTTTGAATACGTCAGACGCCAGCCCCATGCCCTTATGTTCCGAGACGTTACAACCATCGGAGCTGACAATACCGGCTGATTCCTGACCGCGATGCTGCAGAGCAAAAAGGCCAAAAAAAGTTAATCTGGCCGCGTCCTCATGGCCATAAATGGCAAAAATACCGCATTCCTCCCGGGGACGACCGGACTCATTTAAAGCTTCTTCAAATAATGATGACATAAAGACTCTCTTTTTAGACGTTGCAGACAACGTCTCTACGGTTTATTTTTTATGATACTCCTGTAACGAGCATACTTGCCAATCTTCGTCAATAATTGCTTTGGTTGCTTCACTCAAAGCCCTGGCTCCGGCTAGAGTTGTAGTATAAAGAATATTATAAGTCAACGCGCCGCGGCGTATGTGATAAGCATCCCGCGACGATTTCCGTCCCACACTGGTATTGATTACCATCTGGATATCGCCGTTTTTGATATAGTCAACAACATGAGGCCTGCCTTCACTCACTTTATGAATAATGGTTGCTTCAATTCCATGATTTTTCAAATGTTTCGCGGTGCCGGCAGTCGCTAATATTTTAAATCCAAGCTCCTGAAACGACTTAGCCACAGGCACTATCTTATCCTTATGATAATCATGAACGCTGATAAATATAGAGCCTTTTGTTGGCATTTTAAATCCGGCGGCCATTTGTGATTTGGCAAAAGCAAGGCCAAAAGAATGATCAATTCCCATGACTTCGCCGGTGGATTTCATTTCCGGCCCCAGCAGAATATCAACATCGGGGAAACGGTTAAAAGGAAATACAGCTTCTTTGACCGAAACATGCTTTGGCTGCGGCGCCTCGGTAAATCCTAATTGTTTTAAAGATTTCCCCAGCATGACTTTAGTGGCCAGTTTCGCCAGTGGTACGCCTATGGCTTTGCTCACAAAAGGCGCTGTCCGTGACGCGCGGGGATTTACTTCCAGTACATACAAAATTCCATCTTTAACCGCGTACTGAATGTTCATCAGTCCGATCACACCAAGTTCTTTGGCCAGCATTTTGGTTTGCTTTTCGATTCGTTCCATGATCGCTGGAGGAATTGTAACCGGCGGTAAAATACAGGCGCTGTCTCCCGAATGGATTCCAGCTTCTTCGATATGTTCCATGATTCCCGCGACAACCGTGATGTTTCCATCGCTGATTGCATCCACATCAATTTCAACGGCATCTTCCAGAAATTTATCGATCAGAATCGGGTGACCGGGAGAAACCAGCAAGGCTTTGGCCATGAAATTCCGCAGCGTTTCGGGGTCATAGACAATTTCCATGGAACGGCCACCCAACACATAGGAAGGGCGCACAAGGACGGGATAGCCAATACGCTCGGCTGCCACAAGCGCTTTATCCGCATCCATTGCCGTGTCATTATCCGGCTGGTTAAGTTTTAATTTGGTAACGATTTCCTGAAAACGGTCGCGGTTTTCCGCGCGGTCGATAGCGTCGGGTGTTGTGCCAATAATCTTGACGCCGGCAGCTTCCAGGCCACGGGCTAAATTAAGAGGTGTCTGGCCGCCAAACTGGACAATAACACCATCCGGTTTTTCATTTTGAATTATGTGCAGGGTATCTTCCAGTGTCACCGGCTCGAAAAACAGTTTATCGGAAGTGTCATAATCGGTACTGACTGTCTCCGGGTTAGAGTTAATCATGATGCTCTCAACGCCTTCTTCGCGCAGGGCAAAAGAGGCATGAACGCAGCAATAGTCGAACTCAATGCCCTGACCGATACGATTGGGGCCACCGCCAATGATTGCCACTTTCTTTTTAGCCGATGGACGGGTTTCATTTTCCGTTTCATAGGTTGAATAATAGTAAGGGGTGTAGGCTTCAAATTCAGCAGCACAGGTATCAACAAGTTTATAGACCGGAATGATTTTTTCACTTTCCCGCCACTGCCGGATTTCCAGCTCTGTCATTTTCCAGAAAGATGCCAGCGCCCGGTCGGAAAATCCCATTTGTTTGGCTGCCCGCAATAGCTCTGCCGACGGAGCTGAATTTTTCAGCTCTTCTTCCGCGTCAACGATTTCTTTGATTTGATGCAAAAACCAGGGATCAACCTTTGTCAGCTGATAAATTTCAGCAATGGGCATGCCATTTTGCATAGCCGCCGCAATATAAAAAAGTCGCAGCGAATTGGGCTTGATCAGTTTACTTTTCAGAAATTCTTTTTTATCTTTTAAGCCTTTCGGCAGCTCCTGGCCCAAAGCGAAACGTCCGATTTCCAGGGAACGAATGGCTTTTTGCAGAGCTTCTTTGAAAGTGCGGCCGATAGCCATTGTTTCTCCAACCGACTTCATCGAAGTTGTCAGAAAATCTTCGGCTTCCGGAAATTTTTCAAATGTCCAGCGGGGGATTTTTACAACACAGTAATCAATGGTCGGCTCAAACGAGGCCATTGTTTCACGGGTAATGTCATTCGGTATCTCATCAAGCGTGTAACCTACCGCCAGCTTGGCAGCGATTTTTGCAATCGGGAAACCCGTGGCTTTGGAGGCCAGAGCCGATGACCGAGACACGCGGGGATTCATTTCCACTACGATCATTTCGCCAGTTTGGGGATGTATGGCAAACTGAACATTGGAACCGCCTGTCTCCACTCCGATTTCGCGCATGATTGCAATGGCAGCGTCGCGCATGATCTGATACTCTTTATCAGTCAGTGTTTGCGCCGGTGCGACAGTGATTGATTCTCCGGTATGCACACCCATGGCATCAAAATTTTCAATGGAGCAGATGATGACGACATTATCGGCTTTGTCGCGCATCACTTCCAGTTCGTATTCCTTCCAGCCCAAAACCGATTCTTCAATCATGATTTCAGAAATCATGCTGGCATCAAGGCCGGTCTTCGCGATTTCCGCCAGCTCCTCGCGGTTGTAGGCAACACCACTGCCCGTGCCGCCTAGGGTGAATGAGGCGCGCACAATAATCGGGAAACCAATTTCATCGGCAATTTTCAACACTTCATTCAGATTGCGCGCAAAACCGCTCTTCGGCATACGCAACCCGATCTTTTCTATGGCATGCCGGAATTTTTCGCGATCCTCGGCTTTATGGATAACTTCCAATGATGCCCCGATCATTTCCACGCCGTATTTTTTAAGCGCTCCGCTTTCGGCAAGAGCCACAGCTGTATTGAGACCGGTTTGTCCGCCTACTGTCGGCAACAACGCGTCCGGCCTCTCGCGGGCAATAACTTTCTCTACTGCTTCCGGTGTGATGGGCTCAATATAGGTTCTGTCAGCCATTTCTGGATCAGTCATAATAGTTGCGGGGTTGCTGTTGATTAAAACAACCTCATAACCTTCTTCACGCAAAGCTTTACATGCCTGCGTTCCCGAATAGTCGAATTCACAGGCCTGGCTGATAATGATAGGCCCGGAACCAATCAGCAGGATTTTTTTTATGTCGTTACGTTTAGGCAATTAGATTTATTCCCATTCGATGGTGCTGGGCGGTTTAGAACTGATATCGTAAACAACGCGATTGACACCGCGCACTTCATTAATAATGCGGTTGGAAATACGTGCCAGAATGTCGTGAGGCAGTGGCGCCCAGTCTGCGGTCATGGCATCGTCACTGGTGACAGCCCGAATCGCCAGAATGTTTTCATAGGTGCGCTGATCACCCATAATTCCGACACTTTTTAAAGGAAGCAGGACGGCAAATGATTGCCACAGCTTATAATATAGGTTGTTGGAGCGTATTTCTTCAATCAAAATGGTATCTGCTTTACGCAACACAGAAAGACGTTGTACAGTCACTTCGCCTATTATACGTATGGCCAGCCCCGGGCCGGGAAATGGCTGCCGCCAGACAACATCATCGGCCAAGCCAAGTTCTTTTCCCAGGAGCCGTACTTCATCCTTAAACAGGTGCTTAAGCGGTTCAACCAGCTTCATGTTCATCTTCTTGGGCAGACCGCCGACATTATGATGCGATTTGATCACCGCGCTGGGGCCACCAAAAGCGGAGCGGGATTCGATCAAGTCGGGATAAAGAGTACCCTGAGCCAGAAAGTTAACGTCTTTGATTTTATGGGCTTCTTTATCAAAAATTTCAATAAAGGTGTGGCCAATGATTTTACGTTTCTTTTCGGGATCGGTCACGCCTTTTAACTTTTTAAGAAAAAGCTTGTCCGCGCGGACAAACCGTAAATTAATTTGTAAATGCTTTTTAAACATTTCAATAACGCGCTGGGCCTCACCTTCTCTTAATCCGCCGTTATCGACAAAGACGCAGGTTAATTGCTTGCCGATGGCCCTGTGCAGTAAAACGGCAGCGACAGAAGAATCAACACCGCCGGAGAGCCCTAAAATTACTTTTTGAGTGCCTACCTGCTGCCGGATTTCTTCGACGGCATGGTGGACAAAAGATTTCATTGACCAGGATTTCTTGCAGAGGCAAATATTAAAGAGGAAATTGGCCAGTATTTTCTTGCCTTCTTTTGTATGAACAACTTCCGGATGAAATTGTAGGCCGTAAAAATTACGCTTAATGTCTTCTGCTGCTGCAACGGGAGTATTGGATGTAGAAGCTGTAATGACAAATCCGGCAGGAAGCGTGCCGATGGAATCGCCATGGCTCATCCAGCACTGAGTTTTTTTATTAATTCCGTTGAAAATACCTTTTTGGTTTTTGACCAAAAGCTCTGCAAATCCGTATTCGCGTTTAGTTGAACTGAGGACTCTTCCGCCAAGAGAATCAACCATATACTGAAGGCCGTAACAGATACCTAAGATAGGAATGCCCAGTTTCAGAATGCCGCTATCGACCCGCGGTGAGCCTTTGCTGTAGATGCTGGCAGGGCCACCCGATAATATTATTCCTTCAGGTTTAAGCGCTTTTATGGCGGCAATGGAGATGCTCGGCGGTTCAATCTGGCAGTAAACATGATGCTCCCGCACCCGCCGGGCGATTAACTGATTGTACTGGGAACCAAAATCAATTATCAGGATCAACTTGTTTTCCCCTTTTCTTTTTTCATTAATTTGACAAACTGCAAAAATAAATATTCCGAATCGTGTGGCCCCGGAGCTGCTTCCGGGTGATACTGCACGCTCATGGTCAGAGGCATTTGCATTCCTTCGGAAGTCGCGTCATTCAAGTTGTGATAGGTATTTTTCGCTTTAGAGCCGACTGACGCGGGTACAACAACAAATCCGTGATTTTGAGAGGTGATTTCGACGCGTCCTGTATCCACATTTTTTACCGGCTGATTAATCCCGTGATGGCCGAACTTTAACTTTTCTGTATTACCGCCAATAGCCTGACCAATAATTTGATGTCCGAGACAGATACCAAAAACAGGAACATGGCCGATGACACTGCGGGCTGCGTCTACTATATAAGGCAGTGCGGCCGGATCACCTGGGCCGTTGGAGAGCAATACTCCATCGGGATTGAGTGCAAGAATATCTTTGCCGGAAGACGAGGCAGGCAAAACCAGCACTTCACAGCCGTTATTCTCCAGTAGCCGCAAAATGTTATATTTAACGCCGCAATCAAGGACAATAACCCGCAATTTATTAACTGGTTTTCTGGAAGGAAGCTTGCCTGTGAGTGGTGCGTTATTTTTCCATACATATGGTCTTAAGCAACTTACTTCACGGACCAGATCACGGCCCACAAGCCCAGGGTATGCCCTCACTTTAGCCAGCAGCGACTGAACATCGTTACTACTTGTGGAAATGATTCCCTTCATGGAACCGGAAAGTCTCAAACGGCGGGTCAGAGCGCGGGTATCGATTCCCTCAAGACCGATTTTTCCGGAATCTTCCAGGAATGATTTTAAGCTTTGCTTCATCCGCCAATTGCTGGGACTTTGCTGATACTCTTTGACAATGAAACCTTCCAGATGGATACTGGCCGATTCCATATCTTCGTTGTTGATGCCGTAATTGCCGACCAGAGGATAAGTCATGGTGACAATCTGACCTTTGTATGAAGGATCGGTAATAACTTCCTGATAGCCGGTCATGCCCGTGTTAAAAACAACCTCACCCATAGTTTCACCGCTGCTGGCAAAAGCAGTGCCCTCAAAAACACTGCCGTCTTCCAAAACCAGCAAGGCTTTTCTATCTTTATTTAACAGAGGCATTTAATTATTTTCTCCCAACAAAACGGCATACTGTAGCTTTTTCCGGTCAATCAGGCTTTTCCCGGAGCGAAGGAAAGCAAATATTGGAAGTTCTCCTTCTTGGCCTTGTAAGTGGGGAGTGTGTAGCCTTTTTTTTCTTACTCGTCAATCAATTAAAGATGTACGGAACGGTCGCGACCATTCCGTACATCTGGTATTATTTAACTAATAAACAGCATTTCCCAGAACTTAGGCATTGGCCATAATTCATCATCGACCAGATTTTCCAACTCATCAACATATTCACGAAGTTCATCCATTTTTGGTTTAACTTTGCCGCATAGAGTATCCGCTTTTTTCGCTTCGTCATGAACTGCATTAGCTGTGTCAACTTTAGCCAGAATTTCCTTGTTTAAATTATAGATATTATTAACAAGATCTACAACCTTTTTTAAGATTTCTGTCTGGGCAGAAACAACCGCAGCAGAACCTAGCACCTCTTTGGTGGCGATAATCGCTTTCGCCAGCGTCTTCTGGTAAGTGGCTGCTGCTGGAATTACCTGGTTTTGGCAAATATTATTGAGACATTTAACTTCAATTTCCAGATCTTTAATATATTTTTCCAGATAAATAACATATCGGGATTGCAGTTCAACTTTGGAAAGGACCTTATATTTATCAAAAATATTTAGAGCCCTGTCGGTAACCAGTGCTTTTAAGGCCACGGGAGTTGTTTTATAGTTCGGCAGCCCTCTTTTGCCTGCTTCCGTTTCCCATTCTTTGGTATAGTTGTCTCCATTGAATAATATAGGTTTTATGTCTTTGATCTCGCTTTTTAAAACTTCAAATACAGCCTGATTAATATTCTTGGCATCTTTTGCTTTAATCTTCTCGGCTAGATGATCGAGACTTTCAGCAACGATTGTATTAAGTACCGCGGCGGGAAAAGAAATAGACTGCGATGAACCAACGGCCCTGAACTCAAATTTGTTGCCGGTAAAAGCAAACGGCGATGTCCTGTTGCGATCAGTATTATCTTTGCTTACTAGCGGCAGCGATGAAATGCCCAAGTCAATAATTTCAGCGTTTGTGGCTTTGGTAACTATTCCTTTTTCAATGTTTGTCAGAATCTTGGTGAGCTGATCTCCAAGAAATACGGAGATTATGGCCGGTGGAGCTTCGTTTGCGCCAAGTCTGTGATCATTGGCATAAGTCGCGACAGATGCCCGTAGGATGTCAGCATTCTTATAGACGGCACGAACTGCAGCAACCAAGAATACCAAAAAGATAATGTTTTCATGAGGGGTCTTTCCGGGATTCAAAAGATTGTTTCCGTTGTTATCGGAAAGTGACCAGTTAACATGTTTCCCGGAACCATTTATTTTAGCGAAAGGCTTTTCGTGGAGTAAGCAGGCAAGGTTATGTTTTTTAGCTACTGACTGCATGGTGTCCATAACAATTTGGTTATGATCGACTGCCAGGTTGGCTTCTTCAAATACAGGGGCCAGCTCGAACTGGGAAGGCGCTACTTCATTATGTCTAGTTTTAGCCGGAACACCTAGTTTAAAGAGCTCCTCTTCCATATCGTGCATGTAAGAAGACATTCTTTCCTTGATGCTGCCGAAGTACTGATCTTCCAACTCCTGACCTTTAGCAGGAGGAGCGCCTACAATAGTCCGACCGCCAAGTACGAGATCTTGCCGTTTGAAGAAATAATCCATGTCAATTAAAAAATATTCTTGTTCCGGTCCAAGAGTAGCAAAAACCTTTTTAACATTTTTGCTGCCCAGAAGTTTCAGCATATTCAATGAGCTAATGTTTACTGCTCTATTCGATCTAAGCAGCGGAGTTTTTTTGTCGAGTGCCTCACCAGTATAGGAAATGAAAGCGGTAGGAATGCACAGCGTTGTCGAAATGCCATTTCTTCTGATAAAAGCAGGTGAAGACATATCCCAAGCTGTGTAACCTCTCGCTTCAAACGTCGAGCGAATACCACCTGACGGGAAACTGGACGCATCCGGCTCGCCCTGAACAAGTTGTTTACCGGAAAATCTCTCCACAACTTCTCCAATCCCTGACGGATCGGCAAACGCATCGTGTTTCTCTGCAGTAATGCCGGTCATCGGCTGGAACCAGTGGGCAAAATGAGTTGCTCCTTTTTCCAGTGCCCATTCCTTCATGGCGTGAGCCACGATATCTGCCGTTGCAATATCAAGAATCTTATCTTCATTGATCGCTTCCATAAGTTTTTTATATGTATCTTTCGGCAATTTCTCCTTCATTACTTTATTATTAAATGTGTCTTCACCATAGTATTCAGATACGGGAACGAATTTCTCTTTTTCGATTATGTAATTTCTTTCCGACGCGATTACTGGTCTTGTTTTTTTCATAATTCCTCCATTTATCTTTTAAATATTTTCTATCAAATCTTTCAGTGACTGCCTCAACGCATAAAAAGAGAGCGCAAGTTTAATTGATTAGCTTATTGCGAATAATATGCCACGGATGAATATCATTAGTTAATTATAACAATTCGCAGTCATTCGTCCACTTTAATATTGGTGACATACAGACTCATCAATCATATTCAATTATTATATTCAGCTTTATATGGTTGGCTTAATAAGGATAATACAGAGAATCGGAAAAAACATCTATAATATAAATCGGCAATATTATTGAATCCGTTAGTAACGAAAAGGTAGAATATAAACCAAAAAACACTTGATCTTGATTGATCTTTGCTGTAAATTTGACATGGCTAAACACAAAAAAAGAACAATTATGTATCATTAATGCAGGTAAAATAACAACATTGTAACGTTATAATTATTAATAGTTTCCGAATTCTTCTTCCGGAACTTAATTTCTATAAAATTATTCACGTTGTTGTTCCATTATAAGCAACCTATTCATTTAAAGTTAGCCGGTGGCATTCATTTTGCTATTAAATAACGTTCACTCTACTTATACATAAAGTCTCAATGGTTTATCATTAATATAGTAACGGAAGAGATATACAAAACATGAAACTGGTAGAAGAATTCAAAAAAATCGCGGGTGATATTAAAATTATCGACAAAGAAGAAGAAAAAGAAATGTACAGCCATGATATAGGTGATGTCCCTACAATCATGACCAAAATATTTTTTAAAATACAACCAGATTTTGTCGTCCAGCCCAAGAGCGCCGAAGAGATACAAAAAGTACTGGAATTTGCTAATGAGAGAAAAGTGCCGGTTATTCCCAGAGGCGCTGCATCATGGGGATTTGGAGGAGTAATCCCGACAAACGCGGGAATAGTTATTGATTTATCACCTTTTCGAAAAATCCTCTGTCTGAACAAAGCGCAAAAGACCATAATGGTGGAGGCGGGAGCCAGATGGAGCGATATTGACATTCTGGTCAAAAAAGAGGGTTTATGTCTGATGACATATCCATCGAGCAAGTTTTCCACAGTTGCCGGTTGGATTGCCACAGGCGGTTACGGCATTAACAGTTTCCGCTATGGCCATTTAACCAACCAGATTGTATCCATGACAGTTATTACACCATCCGGTGAGTCCAAAAAGCTTACCCCTAGTGATCCTGAGTTTGCGTACTTCGTTTCTACGGAAGGCGAGTTTGGAGTAATCGTTGAAGTAAATCTTAAATTACGTGATCTCCCCCAAGCCTCTTATCCGCATCTGTTCTATTTTGAAAGTGAAAAAGAAGCTTTTACTTTCATTGAGAAATTTATCAAATCAGGGCAGGCAGATGAGCTAAAGCCCAATGTAATACGCTTTCTTGATGAGAATCACTTAAATGACATAAATGAAATCATGCATTCGACGGTATTTAAAAAGAGTGCCGGAGTTTTGATAGAATTTGCCAACTCTGAAGAAGACAGTAAGTTTCTATCAATTATAGAGCAAAACGGTAAGATTGAGGAAGCACCTCGCTATGTCGCCAGCTATTTATGGAATGAGCGCCTTTTCGGCATGAAAACAAAACGCTTAGGACCAACAATTCTAGCCAGCGAAAGTATTATTCCCATAGGTACTGCCGCGGGTTTTATTAAAAAAGCAAAAAAACTGGGAGCCAATTTTGGCGTGGAAATATTCATTGATTCTTATATTCTTGATTCCAAAATGGCTTTGATCATGACCAATTTTCTTTGCGATTCACGGAAGCTTAAATATTACATAGATTTGCCATTGACGATGGTACTTACTCAAACAGCTGTTTCTATGGGAGCAGAACCTTATGGATTGGGTATTTGGAACGCAGGCTTTATTAATTATCTATATAGCAAAGAAAAGAAACAAAAGTTGCTGGCATATAAAGCCAAAGTGGATCCGAATAATATCATGAATCCGGGCAAGTTCTTTGAAATCAAATCAAAATTCTTCAATATTCCGGCGGTTGTTTTTCGTCCGGCCATTTTCAGCTTTTCTATAAAGATATTGATTGTGCTGGCACCTGTTATCGGAAAAATTGCGACACTGCTTATGGGTAAGGATAAAAAAATTGATAGTCTCGATTTTGAACTGACTACTCATGCCTGTGCCAAATGCGGAAACTGCATTGCGGTATGTCCAGCATACCTTGTCACCGGAAATGAAGAAGTAACCGCGAAAGGGAAAATTGCTCTGGCTATAAAACTTATTGAAGAAAGACCCGTAACAAAAGAGGAATCTGAAAATGTATTTATGTGTATGCATTGCAAAGCCTGTGAGGAAATATGTCAAACCAATCTTGAGCTGATGATGCTTTGGGATGCACTGGAAAAAAGAATAGAAACTAAAATCGGCCGACCCGAAGAAAAGATAAATGAATTTCTTAAAAAGGTTGATGATAGCAAGGATTACTGGGAAATGGTGGATCGGAATAATTGAACCATCCGATACTAACTTTATTGTAAAGGCGAATTAAGGACTATGCCAAAGAAATATCACATTCACTCTAAAGTAACGCCGCTAGATCTGGATTATGTTTACAAATTCAAGATTGAACGGGGAGAAAACTGCATCAATTGCGGTAAGTGCACCAAAGTGTGCATTTATGAAGCGCATAAAAGGGGGAAAGGTGGTGACCCGCGCAAAATGGCTGACCCGAATACGGTAGTCTGTAGAAACTGCTTTCGGTGTATTCAGGAATGTCCACGGGGAGCTCTGGAGAAATCTCTGGATAAGGACTTTTTAAATATCGGCGGGCACTACTGGAAGTCCGATATGTTTATTACTTTATGGAAGCAGGCGGAGGATGGGAAAGTTCCGGTTACCGGCGCCGGTTATCGAGGACCATTTACCGGGCTGGGGTTTGACAGCATGTGGACCGATATGTCGGAAATTGTACGCCCGACACGTGACGGAATTCATGGACGGGAATATATCAGCACATCCGTTGAGTTGGGCAGGAAGCTAAATCACCTGACCTTTGATGAAAAGGGCAAATTATTGTCGAAAATTAATCATACAATTGATATTCCGATTCCTATCATCTTTGATTTTCCCCAAGATAATTTGAGCCCGAATGTAAAAGTTGCCCTAGTGGGGGCGGCTACGGAACTAAACACTTGTGTCGTATTGTCCGCGGGTGATATTACGGCGGATATAAAAAAATACACAAAGAACATCATTCCATTAATTTCCCATAAAGAAATTGATAAGCATCAGGAATTAATTAAAAGTGTAAGATTTGTGGCGCTTGATTATGCAGAAGAAATATTAAGTACTTTGCCAATCCTACAGGATAAAATCAAAAAAATAAATAATGTACTTACAATAATTCGCGTTCCGGCAACGAAGTCTGTGGAAGCAATTGTTTCCGGGCTTACGCAAAGCGGCGCGGAGATCATCCATGTCGTGGCCGATTATCGCGGTATGGAAAATAATGGTTCGGCAGGTACTAACCGGAGGCTGGCCAAGGATATTATTCGGGCAGTTCACCTGAAACTTGTTGACGACAGAATCCGCGATGAAGTTACAATCATTTTCTCCGGAGGAATCGCCATGGCCGAGCACGTGCCGAAGTCAATGCTCTGTGGCGCGGATTTAACGGCAATTGATTTGCCATTGCTTATTGCGCTTGGTGCCAGGCTTTATGAAGAGCCGGAGAAGATCCTATTGTTTCCAGAAGGACTGGAAAAAATTGCAGTACGAACTGTAAAACAGAGAATTATTAACCTCATGGGCGCATGGCATTCGCAGCTTCTTGAGGTAATGGGCGCCATGGGCATCCGTGAAGCGCGCAGGCTGCGCGGTGAAACCGGAAGGGCTATCTTCTTTGAAGAAATCGATAATGAAACTTTTGGAAAAATATTTAAAAAAAGAGATACAGCAAACATATGAAACCAGCAACTGTAAAAATTAAAAAAATGCCTTCGCGATTTAAACATCAGGTGCCGAAATATAAAATTACTCGATCCGACGCCTGCATCAACTGCGGTACTTGCGCAAAATCATGCCCCTACGGAGTTCATGAAAGACGGGAAGGGCAAAATAAAATGAAAGTTCCGATAAATTATAAATGTATCGGGTTTGAATGCAAGAACAACGATTTTTATTGTGTGGCAAAATGTCCGCGCAACGCGTTGAGCATCTCACTAAATCCCATGTATGAAACGCTTGGTGATTATCGCTGGACAGCGGATATGATTACTGCAACCTGGATAATGGCGGAAACCGGATATCCGCCTCAGCGATCGGATCTGGAATATAATACGGGTAATTCCGGCGGCGGTTTCGACAAGCTACGCCTTAAGTTTCCCGCCGGGCGGCCAAAAATTGATAAGTCTGAAATATCAACGGAAATTCCCTTAAACAGGAGAAATGATGGCCGTGCAAATGTTACCATTTCCACACCTGTCTACGGCGGCGGCATGTCCTTCGGGTCGGTAAGTCTGCCGACAATGGTTTCCAAAGCGCGCAACGCGTCGCTATGGAATACATTTACCTGTACCGGTGAGGGAGGATACCCCGAAGTGCTTAAACCTTATAATGACCACGTAATTACTCAAGTGGCGACAGGTTTGTTTGGAGTGCGTGAAGAAACAATACAGCGGGTAAAAATAGTCGAATTCAAGTACGCGCAGGGTGCAAAACCAGGCCTGGGTGGGCATCTTCTGGGTGAAAAAAATACAGAAAGCGTTGCCCGGATGCGGGAAGCGGTCAAAGGCACCTCCTTGTTTTCACCTTTTCCCTTTCATTCGGTCTATTCCATCGAAGATCACAAAAAGCATATTGACTGGATCAAAGAAATCAATCCCAACGCGTTGGTTTCCGTTAAGGTTTCGACACCGAATGATGTGGATATGGTTGCTGTCGGTTCATACTATGCCGGCGCTCATATAATTCACATCGACGGTGGGTATGGCGGCACAGGCGCGGCGCCCGACATTGCCAAAAAGAACATCGCCATGCCGATAGAATATGCCATCATGAAGGTTCATAATTTTTTAAAGGAAGAAGGTGCACGAGACGCCATGACGCTCATCGCCTCAGGAGGCATAAGGACTGCTCATGATTTGGTCAAAGCCATTTGCCTGGGCGCGGATGGCGCGGTTATCGGCACTGCGGAAATGGTTTCTCTGGAATGTGTCCGCTGTGGAAACTGTGAATCAGGCCGAGGCTGTGCCCGGGGCATTGCCTCCACGGATTCGGAACTTGCCGATTTATTTAACGAGGAATGGGCTACACAACGCCTGACTAACATGTACCATGCATGGAATGTCCAGCTTGTGGAAATACTGCAGAAGTTCGGTATGAAGAGTGTAAAAGAGCTTGTTGGCCGGACTGATTTGCTTACGCATATAGATTACAGTAAATAAAGCGGAGTTTGCTAATAATGGACAATGTTGAAAAAATAACTATATCTCGCGCTGAAATTTGCAGCCAGGTACCACCTTTGATCCTCAACACTGAAGAAGAAGGGGGCTGCGGCGTAACAGGGTTTATCTGTTCTATTCCTGTAACGGGGAAGAACATCTTCGAGCCATCAGTCCAGATGCACAACAGAGGTAATGGTAAAGGCGGAGGTATTGGAGCTGTCGGGTTTGTTCCCGAAGCAATGGGTGTATCCAAACAGGTGCTTCAGGATGATTACATGCTGCACATTGCTCTTCTTGATGTCAGCGTTTGTACTGAAATCGAAGATAAATACATCAAACCGTATTTTAAAATCGATAAATCGGAAAAGCTCGCCACCATTGATGATCACCGCAGTATTGGTCTTGATGTCCGGCCCCCTGATGTCATGCGTTATTTTGTGCGCGTCAAGGATAATGTGCTCGATAAATTCATTGCGGATAACAAATTTTCATCAATGGGTCGGCGTGATGCCGAGGATGAATTTATCTATCAGAACAGTTTTAAGATTAACACGCACTATTACGCGTCTCTTGGTGAAAAAAAGGCTTTTGTCATGTCGCACGGCAGAAACATGATGATCCTCAAAATCGTGGGATACGCGGAAAACGTCGTTAAATACTATAAACTCGATGACTTCAAAGCGCATGCGTGGCTTGCCCACCAGCGTTATCCGACACGCGGACGTGTTTGGCATCCGGGTGGTTGCCATCCTTTTAGTGCGCTCAATGAAGCGCTTGTACACAACGGTGACTTTGCTAATTATCAGGCTGTAAATGAATATCTAAAACAGCGCAACTATTACCCGCTGTTTCTGACAGATACTGAAGAAGCGGCACTGCTTCTGGATTTGTGGAGCAGAGTATATAAATATCCGCTGGAATACCTGATTGAGGCCATGGCGCCGACGTCGGAAAGGGACTTTGATATGTTGCCTGCGGAAAAGCAGGAACTGTATAAAGCTATTCAAACCCATCATGTAGGCGCATCACCGGATGGACCGTGGTTCTTTATCATCGCGCGCAATGACGTTAAAAATGATCAAATCCAGCTGATCGGCATTACCGATACCGCTATGTTGCGTCCTCAGGTTTTTGCCCTGCAGGAGGGGGAAGTCCAGATCGGCCTTATTTGTTCGGAGAAGCAGGCCATTGATGCGACGCTAATTTCTCTGGAGAGGGAAGATCCGCGTTTCGGACCTATTGCCGACAAATACTGGAATGCCCGCGGAGGCAGCTATACAGATGGTGGCTCATTTATTTTCAGCCTGAAAGATACCCCTGAGGGAATGAAACTCATTTGTACTGACAAATTCGGCAAGGTGATTAAAACTCCCAAAGGCAAAGCTGTATGTGACGTTAATAAAAAGATAACCTTTACGGAAGACTATAAACCGATAAAAGAAAAACTTGATTCTTTATTTGCCGAAAATGATTATTCAGCCGCTGCCGATAAATTATTCACATATGTAAAGGATAGCATGGGAAGATTTAATCCTGACAAGCTCAGATTCTGTATTGAGACGATCAAGAATTATGCACTGAAAAATGATAACTGCAAGCAAGCAGCAATAAGCGCGTTAACGCTTTTGAATGATCGGAGATTCAATACGGGCTCGATAAAAAGAAGCTCCTTGCTGCATTTGCTGAAAATAACTTTGGATGATATTTTTGATGCAACGCCAATAATCACGGAAATGTCCAATTCACTCTTCAGCAGGATTAATTATGCAAGCCATGATCAACTTCGCGCGCCGAAAAGCAATGAGAAAATTCTGGTTATTGATGCCGAACAGTTTGAACCGGAAGGCAATCTTTGTGACGCTGTAATGATCGTGAAGGCCTTTAAACTCGGCTGGGAACGTTTCATTATTTACAAATACCGTGGCCAAAGGTTTACCGGTTGCGGTTTCGGTCCGGCGACAAAAGATGTGAGAATTGATGTCTATGGAGCTTCCGGAGATTATCTAGCCTCAGGTATTGACGGCATGGAAATTTATGTTCATGGCAATGCCCAGGATCAGCTCTGCCAGATTATGAAGGAAGGTAAGCTGGTAGTATTTGGTGATGTCGGCCAGACATTTATGTACGGAGCAAAAGGTGGTTCTGCTTACATCATGGGTAACGCGGCAGGCCGTCCTTTAATTAACGCCGTCGGCAAGCCGCGGGTAGTGATTAACGGCACTGCTCTGGATTACCTTGCTGAATCTTTTATGGCTGGCGATCCACTCAATGGCGGTGGCTTTGTCATTCTCAACGGCATTGGTTTTGACGATGAGGACGGGTCTATTTGCGAATACGATACACCATACCCTGGTTCGAATATATTTTCTCTTGCATCTGGTGGCGCGATTTATGTCCGTGATCCGCACAGAAAACTTGTTGATGAACAACTCAATGGAGGGGAGTTTGCCGAAATTACCGATGCAGACTGGAAACTGATCCTACCGTACCTTGAGGAAAACGAAAAACTTTTCGGTATTACTATAGAAAGGCTTCTCACGGTTGAAGGCAACAAAAGGACTCCACAGGAAATCTACAGAAAGATCAGACCTCTGAAAGCGATAGCTGTCCAAAAAGACGATGATGGTTTGGAAGAATAAATCCAGAATTAAAGAAAAAATTTCTGAATATATACCTGTACGTGACACAAGGCGCTAATCCATCAGAAAATTACTTTAAGCAAGAAATGTCTTGCTTAAAGTAAGACCAAAGAAATCTAATCAGTCTCAGCGGCATTTTTATTCTTTTTACGGAAAAGCTTTGGATTGATTCCTAGTTTGGTAATTTTATATTGAATGATACGCTTTGTTGTCCCCAAAACTTTTGCGGCCTTTGTTTGATTCCCACCGGTTGCTTCCAAAGTATCAATAATTAATAATCTTTCTTGCGCTTCTACAACAGAAGATAGTTTGCTGTTTTCCTTCTTTTCCATTTTAGGTTCTCTTACATGTAAAGAAGGCGGGAGATGGACACAATCAATTGTATCAGTATTGGATAGCAGAACGGCTCGTTCAATACAGTTTTCCAACTCGCGCACATTACCCGGCCATTTGTGAGATAGAAATTCTTCTATCGCGGCTGTTGATATTTTTTTAACATTTTTCCCCATTTCCTTGCTGTATTTCAAAATAAAATGATCCGCTAAAAGTATAATATCGCTGCCTCTTTCGCGCAACGCTGGTAAATATATGGGGAAAACATTTATGCGGTAAAACAAATCAGCACGAAAACGTTCCGCCAGAATGTCTTGTTCTAAGTTTCTGTTGGTCGCCGCGATAATGCGGACATTGACGTTAATAACTCGCGAAGAGCCCAGCGGCTGAAACCTTTTTTCCTGCAAAACGCGCAAAAGCTTTACCTGTGCGGAAGCGGAAAGCTCACCTACTTCATCCAAGAAAATTGTGCCACCGTTGGCCTCTTCAAAACGTCCCCGGCGCTGCTGTAGTGCGCCGGTAAAAGAGCCTCTTTCATGACCAAAAAGCTCGCTTTCAATCAGCGTATCCGGGATAGCGGCGCAATTAACCTGCACCATGGGGCCACTGTGCCGGGTAGAGTTCATATGGATTGCCCGGGCAATTAGTTCCTTGCCGGTTCCTGTTTCACCGGTGATCAAGACCGTAGTTTTGGAATCGGCTACCTGGGCGACTAAACCGAATACTTCCTGCATTGGTTTAGAATGACCTATAATATCTATCAGGGGCGCTCGCGTACTACCGACAATTTTTTTTAGCCGTCTGTTTTCCTCTTCTAAAGCTCGAATGTGCACAGCTTTGGCCATAAGCTCAGCTATTGCGGAGAGCATGGCCAGTTCCTGATCCAGATTTTCCACTTCCAAGGCTATTTTATCGGCTGATAAAACTCCGACAACATGATCATCATAGATAATGGGAACACAAAGAAAAGCCAGTTCCGATCTGTTTAAATGACGCCGCGCTCCGGTGCGGTCCAAAAAGTGGGTAGAATGTCCCAAGTTGGCAACAGCCATAGGGCGTCCGGTCTGGGCGACTTCACCGGTAATCCCTTCACCGGGCTTGTATGTCACGTCCATTCCTTCAATGTCCACATCATGAGCGATATCAAGCCAAACCTCATTTTTTTCGCGGTCAAAGAGGGATATCATGCCCCGTTTCATGCCTAAACGAGAACTCATTTCCTGCAGGAATTGTTCCAGTTCATCACGCAAATCTGTAGGTTGGGCTAAAATTTTAGCTATCGCGTGCAATGTTGCCAGTTCTTCATAACTATGAATACTCAAAATGCACTCTTTTTCCGGGAAAGATTTTTTTGTGCTCTTGTTCATAAAAGGTTCAGTAAACCTGAAAGTATTTTGTAACAAAATTGTACCAATAGCAACGTTTTTTTCGCCTTTCTAAATAAATTTGCAAAGAGCAAGCCAACATAGTTACAATTTTATGAAAAAGTTATAGCAAGAATGAAATTATTTTGTGGACTCTTAATTATTCACGGGAACAAATTTGTCTTTCTCTTTAATGTATTTTTTCTGATGCTGTAACCGAAGTTTTCATTTCCATATTTCCTCCACATCAATTTAGAATTAGAAACTTAAGATAACCTCTCCATATGGGCAATCTGCAAAACGGCTTTGTACGCATAAAAGAAAAAATGACTCTGTTGAATTAGCTCAATCCCGCAACTTGGAATCTTTCGTCTTCTGCCGGAGGGTGCTCCACTAAATCGGCACAATTATGTTTCATCCTTTTTCAAGCTGCACAAATATGCGCTCTCCCGCCTTTTTATAAATTTTATAACATATTGTATTTAATAAACAATATATTATGGCAGGATAATTGCTATTATATCATCCAATTATATAGATGGGAGGGATATGATGGTTGCTCAAATCAGTGCAGGCGATACGGCCTGGATATTAGTGTGTTGTTCTCTTGTTCTTTTGATGACTCCGGCCCTGGCGTTTTTTTATGGCGGCATGGTGCGGAGGAAAAATGTTCTCTCCACTTTAACTTTGAGCTATATCTTCATGTCCCTGATCGGAGTTCAGTGGGTGCTTTACGGATATTCTCTTGCCTTCGGTTCGGACATCAGTGGATTGATCGGAGGTTTGAATTTTCTGGGTTTTCAGGGAGTCGGAGCCCAGCCGAACGCCGCCTACGCTAAAACCATTCCTCATGAACTTTTTGCCTCTTTTCAGATGATGTTTGCCGTCATTACGCCCGCGTTGATTACAGGCGCTTTCGTGGAACGCGTTAAATTCAAGAGCTTTCTGCTTTTCAGTCTTCTTTGGGCGACTCTGGTATATGACCCGCTGGCGCACTGGGTCTGGGGACAAGGGGGATGGCTCAAGGAGATGGGTGTTCTCGATTTTGCCGGCGGTACCGTTGTGCATATAGCCGCTGGTTTTTCGGCTTTGGCGTTTGCTTTAGTTATCGGTCCGCGCAAAGGTCACGGCAGTGTTCCGATGGAGCCGAACAATATTCCGCTTACAGTTTTAGGAACGGGATTGCTGTGGGTCGGCTGGTTCGGTTTTAATGCGGGCAGCGCCCTAGCGGCAACCGGCATAGCGGTAAACGCTCTGGTGACGACCAACACCTCGGCGGCAACCGCCGGTCTGGTCTGGATGCTGCTTTCCTCTCTGGACGGCAGAGCCAGCACCTTGGGGATCGCAACAGGAATGGTGGTCGGTCTGGCTGCGGTAACCCCGGCTTGCGGTTATGTTACGCCTTTGGGTGCTATGGCCATCGGCGCGGTAGCTGCACCTTTATCTTATTATGCGATGCGTTTCCGGGAGCGACGCAAACTGGATGAATCGCTCGACGTCTGGGCCTGTCATGGCATGGCCAGTTCCTGGGGCACGATAGCCACGGGTTTATTCGCTACAGTTGCCGTTAACGCCGAAGGGGCCAACGGTTTATTTTTCGGCAATCCCGGCCAACTTGGCATTCAAATTATGGCCGTCATTGTCACCATCGTTTTTTCCTTCGGGATGACCTATGTGTTGGCCAAGGTACTGAATATGAGCATCGGATTGCGGGTAAGCCCGATGGAAGAAGAAGTGGGGCTGGATATCAGTTCCCATGGAGAAAGATCATACTCATAGACAGCTGGTTTTATGTCCAGCCTAAAAATATAGTATTTTTTCGTTTTATACATTGGAGGTTTTACCATGCTGAAAAAAATCGAGGCGATCATTCGCGAAGATAAAGTAAATGATGTCAGAGAAGCCCTTAATGACATAGGAATTGTGGGTATGAATATGTTTGAGGTGCGGGGTCATGGCCGCCAGGGAGGCATTCAACTGGTCGGACGCGCAGGAACCTATCAGGTCAACATGCTTCCCAAAATTCAAATCAATGTCGTTTTGAACAAACGCAACCTTGATGCTGCTGTGGAAGCGATTCTCAAATCCGCTTATACGGGCGAGACGGGCGACGGTATTATTTTTGTTACGCCTGTAGAGGATGTCATTCGAGTTCGCACGCGCGAGAGGGGGCCGGAGGCAATGATGTATCCGGGTGATATTGATGAAAAGAAAAAAAAGTGACGGCGCTAGTCACTTGGCAGAGGGAGATGGTAACCAAGCAAATAGAACCGCCAGAACCGGAACCTTTTATATGAATAGTGGCTGTAACTTCATTTCAAACAAATTGAAACATACGCAAAACAAACATCACCTTTTAGAAAGTGTAACTTAAAGTCAATCCGCCATAAAGATAAGCGCTATCCCTATCGGATGGATTGGCTGCGCCTCTCTTGCCATAAGCTCTCATCTCATACCTCGCGTCATCGCAAAGTGGAAAAACATAAGATATCGTTGGTGTAACCGACAATGTCTTATAAACCGCTATGGGCAGGGATACGGTCACATTCCCTTCATGGAAATTATTGTACTTATCCGTAGTCGGCAAAGAATTGCTGTCATATTTTGCGTAGGTAGTTTCATCAGTAGACAGCAGATAACTTGCCGAAGCTGCCAGTTTCAAACTGATAATCTTATTGAATTCGAAAGTCTGAGAAACCCCCAGCAAAAAATACCACTGATGGTAATGATCAATTTCCTTATAGACGGTCATTGTCGGCGATAAAATCGTATCTAAGCCCACCGTAAGAAAAAACTCCTGAGAATCAAGTGGCTCAGTACCACCGGCATAAGGTGCACCCAGGGCATAATAAATATAGCCGGGGGTCACCTGTACAATACCAAATTTTCGTGAATAGGAAATGGTCCAGTCGGTTTCCGTATATTTAGCACCATAATTGGCGTTAGAGGTGGAATAAGGCTTTGTATCCAGATTCCCCCAGACATTCACCGAAAATCCTTTATAGCTTAACGTTACCGCTGGCTGCACGACAACGCTGTCGCGGGTTTGCTCATACCCACGCCAGATATAGGTGCTCATTATACTTAAATCAACTTCTCCTGTTACTTTATCTTCCTCCGGTTTTTGTTCCGGAGCGGCCGGCTTCTGGTCTTCTGCTCGGGAAGTTACCGGTAATATGGCAATCATCAGTAAAAGCAAAGCCGCTGTAATTATTTTCTTCATAATTATTTTCATAATGTTTAATTCCTCTTCACATTTCATCCAAATCTGAATTGTTTACAGTCAATATCGTATTTATGGATTTTGTAATCCAGAATGCGTCTTGTGGTTCCTAAAAGTTTGGCCGCGGCAGTTTGGTTGCCATTAGTTCTGGTCAAAGCATGAATAATGACTGTTTTCTCGCAGTCAACAACACAACGCTCCAATACATTTTCTCCGGTATTTATGTCCATAAGACAACCTCACCCGATAGCGCTGCTGCCTCGTTCCCCGCTGCTGATGCGGATGCATTCGGCAAGATCCAAGACAAATATTTTGCCATCTCCGACATCGCCGGTGTGTGCACCTTTGGTGATTGCTTTAATAGTCGGTTCAACAAAATCCTCATTTACGGCGATATCTAGTCGAATCTTATTGAGCAGACCACCTGCTTCTTTCGCGCCCCGGTAAATTTCGGTAAGGCCTTTTTGCCTGCCCTGCCCCAGAACATTAGTAACTGTCATTAAATTCACATCCACATCTTCCAGTGCCGCCTTCACAGAATCAAGCTTATGCGGCGGGATAATAGCAATTATTAGCTTCATGATGGTTTCCTCCTATTCAATCACGGTATAAGCGGCTTCGCTCTGTTGAGTCAAATCCAAGCCGACTATTTCATTTTTCTCTTCAACCCTCATGCCGACAAGAGCATCCACAATCTTGAAGATTATAAAGGTCATGCTGGCCGCAAAGGCTACGGTAACTATCACAATAAAACCCTGCACCAGAAACTGATGAACATTGCCGAAAAGAAGTCCGTCATTACCGGCTGCGTTAATCGCTTTTTGAGCAAAAATGCCTGTGGCAAGTGTTCCAACGGTACCACCGACACCATGCACACCGAATGCATCCAGCGAATCGTCATAACCGAGTTTGCCTTTGATCACCGAAACAGCCAGGTAGCAAACAACCGCGACCATCATGCCAATGATCATAGCGTTCATCGGATTCACAAAGCCGCAGGCCGGAGTGATCGCGACAAGACCTGCCACTGCTCCTGTAACAGTTCCCAGGATTGTCGGTGTTCCATTGTGCCACCATTCAATTAATGCCCAGGTGAGTCCCGCGGCGGCTGTTGCCGTATTGGTGGTGATAAAGGCGTTGGCGGCGATGCCATCGGCAGCCAAAGCGCTTCCGGCATTAAACCCGAACCAGCCGAACCACAACAGCGCTCCTCCCAACACAGTGAAGGGTAAGTTGTGCGGACGGATTGGCTTATGGTTGTAGCCGAGTCTCTTCCCCAGCAACAGGGCGAGGACCAATGCTGAAATCCCTGAACTTACATGGACGACAATTCCACCGGCAAAGTCCAGCGCTCCCAGGCTTTTCAACCAGCCCCCCGTTCCCCACACCCAATGTGCCAGAGGATCATAGACAAATGTTGCCCAGAGTATGGTGAAAAGCAGGAAGGCCGGAAACTTAACCCTTTCCGCGTAAGCTCCGATAATCAACGCCGGAGTGATAACGGCAAACATCATTTGAAAGATCATAAAAACGCTGTGCGGAATAGTCGCCGCATAATCAGCGTTTGGCATGGGCCCTACGCCGCTTAGCCCTACCCAGCTTAAATTGCCGATTATCCCGTGAAAATCAGGCCCGAAGGCCAGAGAATAACCGAACAAAACCCACTGTATGCTGATGACGCACAAAATAATAAAGCACTGCATTAAAATGGAAAGGACGTTCTTCCTCCGAACAAGCCCTCCGTAAAAAAATGCCAGACCCGGAATGGTCATCAACAATACCAACGCCGTGGACATTAAAACCCACGCTGTATCTCCCGAATTCATTTTTAATTCCTCCTTTAAAAAGTTTTTCTTTCGACTTTTGTTAAGGCAAGGAGAGTGCCAAAGCAAAACACGCTGCTTTAGTCCTTGAATATACTAAACAATTTACCATAACCTGAGTTGTGCGATTAGAACAATTTTGTATCAAACGAAGAAAGGGCTGACTAAAATGTGAGAGGGAAACTGTATTATGCGGATTAGGCTGTTTTTTATTGGCCTTGAGCCAAAACAGACTTCCGAAAATCTAATGGCTGGGATACATTTTCAAACGGTTCGTGTGTTCCACCAGTGCCAACAATAGTAATAATACCATATCCAAATATTCGACCAATAATGTTTTGATTGACTTCTATATTCTCAATCTTGGATAAATTCATTTCAATAGTTCGTCGTGATAGTATTCCAGTTTTAATAATTACTCTTTTATTAGTCACTGCCATTTCGGTTGTCTTTTTTTGAAGAATGACGGCAATAAGCCACGGAATTCCAATTAATATAAATGAAAATATTGCAGGCCATATAAATATTTTCCAATGTAACTCTGCACGATAAACAACTTGCTCACCTTGAATAAGATTGTTCTCAACGTATGACATAGAAACCTCCCTTGTTAGCTAATTTAAACTATCTTGTATGTTGCTTCCACACTTTTTTACATGCCTGACTAAGAAACTCTAAACTATCTCATCATTTTCTTTTTTAGATATACCCGCGAGCTCCTGCTTTTTCATCATGATTAAAACAGCGGAGATGGCGCTTTCGGTCATGCCGGGGATCCTTTCCATCTGGCCGAGAGTTTGCGGCGCTATTTTGGTGAGCTTTGCTTTCAATTCATTGGAAAGGCCGGGAACAGCGGAATAATCAAAATTCAATGGAATCTTCTTTTTTTCCTGATCTTTTAATTTTTTTACGGAATCGAATTGCCGCTTGATATAGCCTTCATATTTAATTTCAATTTCGATTTGCTTTTTGACAAAGGAATCTTTTTGCTCCTGCCATCCGGGAAATCCGGCTAAATCATCAAAAGATACTTCATATCTTTTCAAAAGGCCGTAAAAAGTGGTGGAATTATTAATCGGCGGTGATTGGAGTTTTACCAGATGTTCGTTTACTTCGGGTGAAGGCTTAACCGGCGCTGCTTTGAGTCTCTCGATACCCTGCTGAATCTGGAGCATTTTATCCTGTAGGGACAAATAATGATCGATGCCAATCAGCCCCATCTCAACGCCTTTTCCCATCAGACGGATTGTGGCATTATCTTCACGCAGAATAAGCCGGTATTCCGCGCGCGATGTGAACATTCGATAGGGTTCATCAACACCGCGGGTAACCAGATCATCAATCAAGACTGCCATGTAAGCCTCTGATCGATCAAGAATAAATAGCGGCTCTCCCCGCAGTGCTTTCGCGGCGTTAATCCCTGCCCACAGTCCTTGCGCCGCCGCTTCTTCATAACCGGAAGTTCCATTGATTTGACCGGCAAGATAGAGGCCTTTAATCAATTTTGTCTCCAAAGTCGGGTTAAGCTGTGTCGGCTGAACAAAATCATATTCAATAGCATAAGCCGGGCGCATGATTTCGGCCTGCGAAAGCCCCGGCACACTGCGCACTATTTGATATTGTAATTCCAGAGGAAGGCTATTGCCTAAACCTTTGGCATAAATTTCCTGCGTATCGAGTCCTTCATGCTCCAGTACAACAGGATGGCTTTCGCGCTCCCGGAATCTCATAACTTTATCTTCCAGAGACGGGCAATAGCGGGCACCGATTCCTTTAATTGCACCGGCATAAAGTGGAGAAGATTGAATATTATCTCTGATCAGACGATGTGTTTCCGCCGATGTCGCGGTAAAATAAGAAGGAAGGCGCTCAGGCCGCAATTGTTTGGTAGTATAAGAGAATGGCTGTGGTTCGGGATCGCTATCCTGACGCTCCAAGCTTGCAAAATCAATGGAGGAAGCCCGCAGGCGAGGCGGTGTTCCTGTCTTCATTCTGCCTATTTCAAAACCTAATTGCTTCAGACATGCGGCAAGTCCCAATGATGCCAGTTCTCCGGCACGTCCCGAGGCTGTTTGAGAAGTACCGATGTGCACGAGGCCGTTTAAAAATGTCCCTGTGGTAATAATTACTTTTTTCGCGCCATAGAAATAGCCGGTTTGATCAATTACTCCTTTTATTTCATTATCCTCAATAACAAGGCTCTCCACCATGCCTTGTCTTATATGCAGATTGGCCTGATTCTCTACGGTTGCCTTCATGGTTAAGCGGTATAATTGCTTATCGCACTGAACGCGGGAAGAATGAACAGCCGGACCTTTAGATGCATTGAGCATCCGGAAATGCACAGCGGTTTTATCCGCAATTTTCCCCATTTCTCCGCCAAGGGCGTCGATTTCCTTAACTAATTGCCCTTTAGCCAGTCCGCCAATTGCCGGATTACAAGACATGAGCGCTATTGAATCCAAACTGATATTAAACAAAAGTGTACGGCAGCCCATGCGGGCTCCCGCCAGAGCTGCTTCGCAACCGGCATGACCGCCGCCGATTACGATAATGTCGTAATTATCACTCAACTTTTCCCCCAAAAACAACGTTGCCTTGAAAGTGGGCAAATGCTATTAAGGCACTATTAATATTACTAATACCAAGTTGCTTTCAAAAAATAAAATATGAATTTTTGAAAGCTTACTTGGTATTATGCCCGATAAATCAACCTTTTAATGTTTGATAGCTACATGGTATAAACTAAAAACACAACAAAAAAGAGGCTGTTTTGGCTAAACCGGATTTTTGGAAAAACACTAAAACATACTACGATCTGAAAAGTTACTGGCGAAATTTATTCGGCTGCAATATCCATAAACTATCCATTGACGCCGGATTTACCTGCCCTAATCGTGATGGACATGTTGCTGTGGGAGGCTGTATTTATTGCGATGGACGCGGTTCAAAACTGCGCCAAAAAGGAGAACTGCCGTCAGTTTCCAGCCAGATTGTCAGCGGGAAAAAGCATTACTCCGCACAGGCCTCTAAATTTATCGCTTACTTTCAGACATTCACCAACACATACGCTCGGGTGGAAAAATTGCAGGCGCTCTATGATGAGGCGCTGGATCAGGAGGATGTCATTGGCCTTTCCATCGGAACAAGACCGGATTGTCTCGGAGTGGAAGTTATCGAGTTATTAGGTGGCTACGCAAAAAAATATCACATCTGGGTGGAGCTGGGCTTGCAGTCGGTAAGCGACAGAACTCTGCAACTCATTAATAGGGGACATAATTATCAGCAATTCTTAGACGCGGTGAATGTTTTGGCCGGTAAGGGCATCAATATTTGTGTTCACATTATTATCGGTTTGCCGGGCGAAAGCGACGAAGATGTATTAACGACCGCCAGGACTCTTGCTGCCTTGCCTATCCATGGTATCAAAATTCATTCTCTGTTGGCTTTGGAAGGGACTGCTCTGGGAGAAATGTATAAAAAAGGCGAAGCAAAAATGATCACAAAAGATAAATATGTTTCTTTAGTGGCTGATGTTTTGGAAGTATTACCACCCAATTTGGTGATTCAGCGCCTGACTGCCGATGGCTATCGCGATATTTTCCTTGCGCCTGACTGGGCAATGAATAAATTAGATGTGCTAAACTCGATTAACAAAGAATTGGAGAGAAGGGACTCATATCAGGGCAAATACTATAAAGGATAAAAAATTAGCTGTAAATTGAGCATAAAAATTGCTAAATGATTCGTGAAGGTTTTTTTCGCTATTATGTTTACGGGAAAAGAAAAAAACAAATTAAAGATAGAAGAAATCCGCTCATCGCCGGAATTACTAAGGATCAATTCCCGCTACACAGGGGCGGAAGTTCTGGCGAAATTTTTTCTGATTTTGATTGTTTTGTTTTTAATTGTTTTTTATGAAGATATTATTAGTTTAATAAAAGGAAAATCGCTGGACGAACAGCTTGTACTTATTTCGATGGCGGTGTTTTTTTTAGCATCTGTTATCTTTACAATTTATAAAATAAACCAGAACAGAGGGAAGACTTTTATAGCTACAGAAAAAGGTCTGTTTATAGAACCCGGGCTGGCAGAATTTTGGAAAGATATTGACGAATATAGATGGAATACTTCTGCGGAAAAGGATTTGCCTTTCGGGCAAAGCGAAGGAACATCGACGCTCATTTTTAATAAAAAGGGGGCATGTCCCAAAACCTTTGATCTGATGCAATACGGCATTTTCTTTACGCCTGATCAGGTTCAACAGGTAGATAATATCTGTAATCGCTTGGGGATTATAAAAGTGGAAGGTTAAATTTCTTTATAAGGATTTTATGATAGCTATAATAAACTATAACGCCGGAAATATTACCAGCGTGGCGCGGGCTCTGCAAAATATCGGGCAGGAATTTGCCGTTACTGATGATATCCAGAAGCTGAACACGGCAAGTCACGTCATTTTCCCTGGTGTTGGGGCTGCGGGCGAAGCGATGGCTTATCTGCGTGAAAAAAAACTCGATGCCTGGCTGAAAAACTGGTTATCAACCGGAAAACCGATAATGGGAATATGTCTGGGCACGCAGATTGTTCTGGATTATTCCGAGGAAAATGACACTGACGGTATAGGTCTTGTCGCCGGTTCCACAAAACGTTTTCCTGATCAGTTAGTTTCTGCAGGCCAGTCATTAAAGATCCCGCACATGGGCTGGAACAACGTTGAGTTTAGACGGAGTCATCCGGTGTTTCGAGATATATCGCCTGCGGCTGAATTTTATTTTGTGCATTCCTATTATCCGGCACCGTCCGATGAATCTACAGTTTTGGGCAAAACAGATTACGGAATAAATTTTTGTTCTGTACTGGCAGTAAAGAATCTGGTAGCCATGCAATTCCATCCGGAAAAAAGCGGCAGGCCGGGTTTGCAGATTCTGCGGAATTTCTGCAAATGGAGGGGCAATGATCTCTAAAAGAATCATTCCTTGCCTGGATGTACGCGACGGTAAGCTCACCAAAGGCATAAAATTTAAAGGTAACGTGGATATCGGCGATCCGGTGGAAGTCGCTCGGGAATATTATGAGCAGGGAGCGGACGAAATTGTTTTTTATGATATTACGGCATCGTCTGAAGGACGTGATATCATGATTGACGTAGTTAAGCGTGTCGCGCAAACAATATTCATTCCTTTTTCTGTGGGCGGTGGTATTCGTAATCTGGAAGATATGCGTCGGGTGATTCTGGCTGGTGCGGAAAAAGTAAGCGTAAATTCAGCTGCCGTTAATGAGCCTGAAATAATAGCTCAAGGTGCCAAGGCGTTCGGTAGCCAGTGTATTGTTCTGGGAATGGATGTCAAAAAAGTGGAAGTATCTGAAAAGATACCCTCTAGTTATGAAATAGTCATACACGGAGGTAGAAAATATACAGGTATTGATGCGCTTTGGTGGGCAAAAGAAGCGGAAAGGCTCGGAGCCGGCGAAATTTGTTTAAACTCGATTGATGCTGATGGTACACAGGATGGCTATGAATTGAAATTAACCGCGATGATATCTAATAATGTCCACATTCCGGTCATAGCCTCCGGGGGGGCAGGAAAGCCAAGTCATCTGGCCGAGGTATTGACCAAAGGCAAGGCTGACGCGGCATTGATTGCCTCAATGGTTCATTACCGGACTTATACTATTGCCGAAATCAAGAAATACCTGTCTGAGCAAGAAATTAAAACAAGGATGCTTTGGTAGTTTAATCATTTATTTAGCTAGGCAATACACTTGTGAAGTATTATAATAACTTAAATAAGTTAGGAGGCGAATTAAAGTGGATGCAAAAAGGTATGAATTAAATGTCCAACTGGCGCAAATGTTAAAGGGCGGCGTCATTATGGATGTCACTGATGACAAGCAAGCCAGGATTGCTGAAGAAGCAGGAGCCGTCGCTGTTATGGCATTAGAGCGAGTGCCGGCCGATATTCGCAAGGATGGCGGGGTAGCCCGTATGTCCGATCCGGCAATGATTGCCAAAATTAAGAAAACGGTATCTATTCCCGTAATGGCCAAAGCGCGCATCGGTCATTTTGTCGAAGCGCAAATATTGGAAGCGCTGCGGATAGATTATATAGATGAGAGTGAAGTGCTTACGCCGGCCGATGAAGAATGCCATATCGATAAAACAAAATTTAAAATTCCTTTTGTTTGTGGCGCGCGGAATCTTGGTGAAGCGGCAAGGAGGATAGCCGAAGGCGCGGCAATGATCCGTACTAAAGGTGAAGCGGGAACGGGTAATGTTGTAGAGGCTGTTCGACATATGAGAGCTATGAACCGCGAGATTCGTCAGTTGGCTCAAATGCCGATAGAAGAGGTTACAGGTTTTGCGAAAATTAATGGCATTCCATATGAACTGGCGCTTAAAATTAAAGAATTGGGAAGGCTTCCTGTTGTTAACTTTGCTGCCGGTGGCATTGCTACACCAGCCGACGCGGCTTTAATGATGCAATTGGGCTGCGATGGTGTTTTTGTCGGCTCGGGCATTTTTAAATCTTCTAATCCTGAATTGAGGGCACGAGCAATAGTAAAGGCTACAGCATATTTCAATGATCCGCAGAAAGTGCTGGAAGCATCGATGGGACTGGGAGAAGCAATGCCCGGTATCGAAATAGCACAAATTCCACCGGAGCAAATATTGGCCGGCCGTGGCTGGTAATCCCAAGTTGCTTTCAAAAAATAAAATATTAATTTTTGAAAGCTTACTTGGGATTATGCCCGGTAAATTAACCTTTTAATGTTTGATAGCTTCTTGGTATAAGAAAATAATGTCGGCTGTACAGATCATGAAAAATAAAAAATCAGTAATTGGCGTTCTGGACTTGCAAGGTGGCGTGCATGAACATTTGGACCATTTAGACCGGCTGGGAATTCCATATAGACGAGTTAAAGAAAAAAAAGATTTTGAAGATTTATCCGGCCTGATAATTCCGGGAGGTGAAAGTTCCTGTCTTTGCCGATTGCTGAATATTTTTGGAATAAAGGAAGTATTGCTGGCCAACTATCACCGGGGCTTGAAAATATGGGGCACATGCGCAGGGACAATTTTGCTTGCCAAAAGTGTTGTTGGAGAGGAAAATTGTCTTGGCTTAATCGATATTGAAGTTGAGCGCAATAGCTTTGGGAGTCAATTGGATAGTTTTATCAGCGAAGCCGTAATTAAGGTGGTCGATCCGGAACCGATACCTCTGACATTTATTAGGTCGCCAAAAATTATCAAAGTTGGTGAAAAAGTTAATGTTTTGTTGAAAATTGACGATTATATAGCAGCGGCGGAAAGTGAAAATATTTTAGTGACAGTTTTTCACCCGGAATTAACCGGAAGCCTGGCCTTTCATCGATATTTTGCAATAAAATGCGGTATAAAATTTGATGTTAAAAAGGATAGTTATACCGATCCGGCTTGGGAAAATTACAGCTGGACGAGAATGGCCCGAATAGCTTGAAACAAAAAATAGTAACATCTAATATCTGTGAAGCAATAAGTGTCTTTAATTCAAATCATAGAAAATAACATTTTTTCTATTGGCCGTTACTGGGGGAATCTTAATTCTTCCATTAACGGCAATGAAAGAATATCATCCATGAACACGGGCATTGATGTTGCCGATCTCAACTGGACATGGAATGAGAAGCCTTTAGCGGATAATGACGTAAAGATAATAAATCAAATAAAAAGGAATTATAAAGAATTACAATTGCCTTTCTGGTGGTGGGTTTATCCTTGCGGCCAGTCAAAAACAACGAAAGAAATATTGCAGAAAGAGGGTTTAAATTATTTAGAAGCAATCCCCTGTCTGGCAGTAGATGTGAGCACGATACCGCTTATGATACAAAAAAGAGAGGATATTGAAATATCATTTGTTCAAGATAAAAGAGAACTAAAAATATGGGAGGATATATCTTTTGTGGGTTTTGCAATGCCGCAGAAAACAAGAAAACAATACAATAAATTTGTAAAATCATTTGATACCAGGAAAAGCTCACCGCAAAAATTATTTCTTGCTTACTTTATGGGTCAGCCGGTTGCCACCGCCCTTTTGTTTTTTCACGGCGATGCTGCCGGAATTTACTTTGTAGCAACTCTTTCTGAATACAGAAACAAAGGCATTGCGTTGACTCTAATTAAGGCCATAATGAAATATGCTAAAATATCAGGTTATAAATATTGTGTTTTACAATCTTCAAAAGACGGATTGAATGTTTACCTGCAGGCGGGTTTTAAAGAATACTGCCGGGCTGATGTATATTGCCTTCCAGATTAATTTCAAAACCAATCAGGCAGGGTGCCGTATAGCGCCCTACCTGGAAAACTTCATTTACAAAAATCAGAAATTCAGGGATTCAAATTTCTTCTTTTCATTTCCAGACGGATTTCGATTCGGCGCGCCCGTAAATCTTCGGCTGTGTAACCAGTACCGCCAGTGCCAACACCTATTCCGCCGCCACCGCCGCGGCCAAAGCCGCCCACACCAAAACCAACCGACGGCCCGGAAGATTTTTCCTGTTTATCGATTTCATCATTTACCTGATAAAAATATTCCAGCAGTCGCTCATTGGTCATTTTCTTATAATCTTCCACCAGCAATTCTTTCGACTTATCCGCGCATCCCGCAAAGAAAAAAATTGCACCAATGATCAGAAGCAATAAAGCAATATTTTGTTTTGTTTTCATCATCCCTTCCTCCATTTGATATTATTTGTTTACCATATTGATTTTAATCGCCTTATGTAAAAAAATTATTGGCTGATAAAAACCAGACTCAATCCTAACGCGCAAGATAAGGAACTATTTTTTCAATAATTCAAGACGCTCTTTTATTATTTCAGCTTTAGCTGTTTCATTGTGGTTAAGATAATATTGTTGCAGTTTGGTTAAATAAGCAAAAAGAGGTTTTCCCCAACCACTGTCTGCCGCGGTATTGACAGCTATCTGCAGAATATTATCATCATAAGGCAAATATTTTACCCAAACACCACAGGCAACTAACCTTGAAAGAGGATCATCAATGCTATTAATTTCTATGACTGCTGTTGCTAAATCTTTGTCCTGCGCTGGCTTCAAAAGGTTACTGTAATGAGCAGGAAGTAAATTATAATCGGCAGTTTGAAAATTTCCTTTAATAAAATTATAATATGAAAAGTTTATTGCGTCTGGTTGTAATTTGTTAATCCGGATAAATTCTGTATCATCAAAATCTTCGAGGACAGAAACATACAGGGCGTATCTGGTTAAATAAGCGGTGCCCAAAAGATTAAGATCATTACTACTGGCAATGGCCTTTTTGGCTTTGACAAAATGAGGTTCAGATGTACTTTCTTTATCTGTCAAAAAATAATGTTTATAACTTTCCAGTTGTTTGGAGGATGTATCTTTCCATTCAGGAATTTGTTTTGAGCTACAGGCGCAAATTAAAAAGAGTATTACAATGACCGGTAATTTTCTCATGGTTTTTTGAAGACCGGATCTTTCTTCGACGAAATAAGCTCATCGAGTTTATTCACGATGTCGTCAACGGCTTTGACCGTATCATCGATGTCGGAGCGCAAAGTGCTTAAATCTTTCATGCCCTCCGAAGCCTCCTGACTAATTTTATTTATATTATCGACCGTAGTGTTTAGTTTTCCCAGTTTGACGATAATATCTTTAAGAATATTATTGATTTGCGGGAGAGTTCCGTCTTTACTAAAAAGTTGAGAATCAGCTTTGTCAGCAATCTTGTCTACTTTTTTAATAATGCTATCGAGGTTATCTGTAATTTTTGTAATGTTGTTCAAGCTACGGTTAAAATCGCCTTTAGGATTGGCTAAGTTTTTGGAAAGAATTTCCAGATTAGCGGCAATCAGGGTTATTTTTTCAATCAATGGAGGAATTTTTGTTATTACATCATTAATATCATTAACTATTTCCACTTCAGGAATCATTTTTTCAGTAAGTTGTGGGCTAGATAAATTATTCGTTGTTACTATAATGCGGGAGGCACCGATCAATGGGCGGTAGAGAATAAAAGAGCTGTCTTTTTTAACCCACTTGACATGGCGCTCAGGAATCTTTATGCGAATAAGGACAATGCCTTTATCGTTAAGTTCCAGAGCGTGAACCTTGCCAATGTTAAAGCCGGAAATTACAACCGGCATGCCTTCGGTAAAACCATCTCCGGATTTGGAAGAGAGGGTGAATGTAAAAACTTTTTCGAAGAAACCTTTTTCGTAGGCGAGATAAAGCAAAGACAATAAAATTACAATTGTCGTAAGAAAAATAAATAAACCTACTTTAAATTCACGGCTCAATGTCATAAATCTCCGTATCTTTCTGCCATCCATTTATAATCATATATATGACATTTTATATAAAAATCTTCAATTTTTTTTAATATATCTAAGAAAAATTTAATTTCATTAAGCTGTGGTATAATTTTGAAAGGCCGGTCTATTATTACGATTGCATCGCGAACCATCACTGCGCGCAGTAGCATAACGCAAAATCGTTCTTCATTATTCAAGTAAGGATTTCTTTTATAAGCAATATGCTCTAACCCAAGACGCTGCAATGCGGTAATGGCAGTTTCTTTTGCCTGAGCTATAGGCATATTTTCATGATATTGTTTAATCAAAGATATGTTCATCCAGACCTCTTGGTTAGAAATGAGAGGTATATCAACGGAAACAGGCGCCGCGTAAACGCTATGAGATGCCAGAAAATAACGCAGGCCATCATTGAGAGCGTTTTCACTATCAAAAAAACTTAGAATAACTTTGTTATTAATGACAGCACCTCAATGATAATAATTGCAGTAAAAACATTGACCATGCCACTAGAAACGGCAATGGGAATGCTGGTAAGTTCATGTGACGCGCGTAATCCAGAACGAATCGGAATTAAAGTAATAAAAAAACCGAAGATGGCGCACTTCAACAGGGCAATAACTATATCAGAAAAATTAGCGGAGTTTAATAAAATACTTCTATATGCATCAATACCCATACCAAAAATAATATTGGAAAATAATATGCCACTAAACATCAGGACAACAGAAAAAAGACTGCTCAACAGTACTAAAGATACAATACCATTAATTACACGCGGTACCAGCAAGTAATCAATAACATCAATGCGGAATGTTTCTAAAGTATTTATTTCACCGCTTACCTTCATCACTGCAAGTTCAGTATTAATCGCGGACCCAGAGCGAAGAGTTATAAATAAAACAGTAAAGAAAGGAGAAAGCTCGGTAACGATTAGGCCCATCAGAACGTTGCCGAAAAGATCGGTTAGACCTAATCCTTTCAGCAACTGAAAAACAATTCCGATCAGAAAAGAGCCCAAAATTATTGAGACGGCTATAAAGACGGGCAGAATTTGTACAGACGTAAAATATATTTGATTGACAAGAACTGAACGCGTAGCGCTGTTGTAAGTTTTACGCCGAAACATACGGAGCAAAACTTTACCGGCGAAGAAAAATATATCGGTAAAAGATTTTAATAGATTAGTTTCAAAATGTCCTATTTTTTCTAAAAAAAACATAAGTCCAATTTCTAAAGATGAGATGTGTAATCTTAGCACAACATCATTAATACTTCAAACTTCCTAAAACTAATATAGTCATTGACAAACATACAGTGATCATTATATTCAAAAAAATATAGCACAAAGAAAAATGGCGAATCAGTCGTATTATTTAATCAATGCAGGGGGGTATATGAAAAGTCAAAATCGTAAAACATTCTTTATGTTCTTGATGGCGTTTTTAGTCGCTTCTTTTATTGTTTCGCTGGTGGAAGTCCTGAGATCTTCTTTTACACCGGCCGGAGCACCGGAAATACAGATGGCATCGGCTGTATCTCCTTTTGATTCAGTAAAGACACCGGCTTCTTTTGCCGATTTGGCCGAGCATATAAAGCCGGCAGTAGTCAATATCAGCACTACAAAAACGTTTAAAAACCGTAAGGGGCTTAATGCGCCGTTTGGAAGATCGCCCTTCGGGGATGATTTTTTTGACAGGTTTTTCGGCGATATTCCTCAGCGGGAATTCAAACAGCGTAGCCTTGGTTCAGGATTTATCATTAGTAATGATGGATACATTTTTACTAATAATCATGTGGTGGAACAGGCAGACAAAATATTAGTAAAAGTATCCGATGGTAAGGAATACGAAGCAAAGATAATTGGAACAGATGCAAAAACGGACATTGCCTTGATAAAAATAAAACCGAACAATAGCCTGCCGTTTGTGGAAATTGGAGACTCTGATAAGGTGAGAGTCGGGGAGTGGGTTGTTGCTATTGGTAATCCATTCGGTTTGGAGCAGACTCTCACGGCTGGTATAATCAGTGCGAAAGGGCGTGTCATAGGAGCGGGACCATACGACAATTTTATTCAGACAGACGCATCCATTAATCCCGGCAACAGCGGCGGTCCATTATTTAGCATGGATGGAAAAGTTATCGGTATAAATACGGCAATTGTTGCACAGGGGCAGGGTATCGGTTTTGCCATACCAATTAATATGGCCCAAAGTATTTTGGCTGATCTCAAAACAAAAGGGAAAGTTACCCGTGGTTGGATGGGTATTTCCGTACAAGATATAACCGAAGATATAGCAAAAAATTTAAACCATAAAGATAAGAGCGGGGCTTTAGTATCTGATGTTTTTAAAGGAGATCCAGCGGATAAGGCAGGCATAAAAGTAGGAGATATTATTAAGGAAATTAACGGTAAAGCCATAAAGAACACACATGAATTGCTTCTGGCAATTGCCGCATTACATGTTGGTGAAAAGATGTCGGTTAAAGCGTTGCGTGATGGTAAAGAAATGTTGTTCGAAGTATTTGTGGTGGAGCGTAAGGATAAGCCTGAAGTAGTTTCAACAACCGGGGGCAAAGGATATTTTGGCCTTGCTGTCCAAGACATAAATCCGGAGGTGGCCCGGCAATTTGGTATTGGGAAAAATGATGGTGTGATAGTAACAGATATAGCTGGCGGAAGTCCGGCGGATGATGTGGGAATACAAGCGCAGGATATCATTGCTCAGGTAAATAAGGCAAAAATTTCATCAATGAAAGATTATAACAGGGAAATGAGTAAGGCGGCAGAAAGAAAAAGCGTAACTCTTTTAGTAAAACGGGGGAAGGAAAGTTTCTTTGTTGCCCTAAGAATAGAATAGTGTAGTAAGAAATATGATTTTATAAAGGCAGGCCTTGGTGGCCTGCCTTTATTGTTTTCTGGATTAGAACTGTAACCATTTATATTTTGAAGTCAAAGGCACGAGCTGTGACAACTTGACGAGTATATGCTAACTGCTTAAAAATTAATTCCAATTCTAAACCAATGCGCTATCTTTGTTAGCGAAGTCGCCGGTTTCCTAAATCCACAGCTACGGACTTGCGGCGCCTTCTCATTGACGCTTTGATATTGGCATCATCAACAAAATTGATTATGGAAGACACAAGCGTTTCACGTGAAACATTTTCTTTGGACTGAGCGACATGCGGCGGCTAGAAGTAGTTCAACACAGCCGGATGTATTTTAGCTCAGTCATGATCTTTAGAGCAAGCGCTTGATAAGACGTTCCTCTGCTGCTTTATTTTTTTATATTGCCGAATCTTTCAGCCATTGGGAGTAATTATACATCTTGGCCAGAGCTTTAACTGCCCTTTCCGGAGTCGTGAAAATTACTCCTTTATATTTACGGCCTTCAATTTCTGTTACTGTCCGGGATGTTTCATCAGTAAGCAAGTAAACACCGATGATAGGCTTATGATATTTCTCCATGATTTGGACTGTTTTATCAATAAGTTCGTACTCATAAACTTTCAGTATTTCTAAACTCTCATCCACAAACTTTTGGTCATAAGCCTTATCGACCTTCATAGCAGATTCCAATGTTGACTGAATCATGGTCTTTCTGCCGATTAGTCCCATATGGATGATCGCATCGCATTCATCCCATTGTAGCAGTTCATTCACGATAGCCAGATGAATTTCAGTGTTCATCTCGGCCACCACATCCACGGGATTGGCATGACTCCAGAATGGGGGCAACCAATTATTTATTTTGTTGATGATTTGCTCTGGTAATGGTGGAACAATGAGACCGTTCTCCATACATAAATCCGAGGCGACAACACCCCACCCACCGCCCAGCGTTAAGAGGGCAATTCTTTTACCCTTAGGCAGGGGAAGAGAAGAAAAAGCTGCGGAGAGGTCTAGCAAATCCATGGGGTGTTCCACTTGGACAATACCTGCCTGTTTGCACGCGGCATTAAAAACTTTGATGTCGGAAGCCATGGCTCCGGTATGGCTTGACGCGGCGTGAGCTCCGGCCTGCGTTCGCCCGCCTTTTAAAGCAATAACCGGTTTTATTCTGCCTACGCGCCTTGCTGCTTCAAAAAACCTCCGGCCATTTTTAATGCTTTCGATATACATGACGACGGTCTTCGTCAAATCGTCGACTTCAAAACATTCCATGTAGTCTTCAATGGTAATCATCGCTTCGTTGCCCGATCCGCTGAAAGCACGGATGCCAATGCCTTCTTTGTCCGCAAAGGCCAGTAGTTGCGTTCCCAGGTTACCGGATTGCGCGACAAGTACTGTATCGCCGGCCTTGGGCCGAACATGAGTGCCTGTACAATATAAAGATATATGAGGATTGCAAATTCCCATAGTGTTGGGACCAAGAATTAAAATCCCGGCCTCGCGCGCTTTTCCGACCAGTTCCTCCTCCAGAGCCTTTCCTTCCGTGCCTGTTTCGCCAAAACCGGAAGAAATGAGCAATACATTTTTTATTGCTTTTTGCTTTAATTCATCAATCAGGGGAAGGACACGACCCGCGGGAATTGTAATAACGGCCAGATCAATCGGGTCAGGAATTTCTGTTACAGATTTATAAACTTTTCTGCCGGCAATCTCTCCTCCCTTTGGATTTACTAAATAAATCTTTCCTGGGAAATTACCGGCTAAAACGTTTGAATACATCAAATGGCCCCATTTGCTGACTTCTGCGGAAGCCCCAATAAACGCAATGGCTTCGGGATAGAACAAATCTCTGATTGCCCTTGGATCTATAGGCAGGTGTGTTACTTTCTGTTGGGTTCGTTCTCCCAGAACAACCAAGGCGTCCACCGCTGTTACTTTGCCGTCTGCGGACACCAATAATGGATTAATGTCAATTTCCTTGATTTCCGGTACAGTCATGGCTATTTCGCACAGACCAACCAGGACTTTTACCAGAGCGTCCATATCCGGCGCTTTTTCACCACGGAAATCGCCGAGAAGCTTCTTCGCATGTAATTCCTGAATCATCAATCTTGCTTCTTTTTCATTAAGAGGAGCTAGGCGAAAAACAACGTCTCCGATAGCTTCCGTAAATACTCCTCCTAACCCGAACATCACTGCCGGGCCAAACTGCTCATCGTAAAAAAGACCGGCGACAAATTCTCTTTTACCTTCTAACATCGGCTGGATTAAGAATCCTTCCAGATCATCTCCTGCGGCATCCTTTATATATATAGCGGCAGAATGAACATCTTCCTTATTTTTTAAATTGAGCCTAACAAGACCTTTTTCCGTTTTATGTGTAAGGCGAGAACCCAGGCCCTTCAAAACCACTGGATAACCAATTGATTGCGCGGCCTTTTCCAGATCGTTCTGTGTTTTTACAATTATTTCTTTTACTACCGGAATACCATATTGTTTTAACAGATTCTTCGCTTCGGCTTCTGTTAATGTTGTCCTGCCTTCGGTTTTCGCTTTTTCAATAATATCCAACTTTTTCATTTCATGCTCCTAAAATTATATATTCTAATTATTGCTTATTATCGTATCTAACGTAATAATATCATATATTTACATATAATGGACATTGATGTTGTGACCTATGATCAGAGTCACGCAAGTTTCATGTTTGCCAAATTCATCCTATGCTAACAGATAGACACTTTCTTCTTGACGAAAGTGCTTTACATTAATAATACATTAAACACACTCTCTTAACACGTCGTTTTTGAATTATCTAGAAAATTTTGTATTATATATAGTCAAGGAGACTAGATGGCTGAAGATGACGTAAGGCAGGTTATGATTTTTGGCCGGCTAATCGGCATCGTCGGTTTGGACGATGTTATTATGAAGACAGTTCAAACCATTCAGGGGAGTACAAATGAAGAAATTCAAAATAGCTTGCTTACGGCAGTGTCAATAAACAATTACATACCTGCTGCCGCGCGCGAAGATCATGGCCGAGCAGAGATAGCGTGTTTCGGTGTTATGGGGGCACCGGCCCTTGTTGTGAACAATAAGGTTGTATCTGTCGGGGAAGTGCCGCCGAAAAGCAAAATCCGCCAATGGATAATTGATGCCTGCCATCAATCCATAGAAGCTAATAAATAAGGAATAAAGGTTTTCTGGCAAATATGTTTTTAAACAGACTCAATAAGGCTCTTAGGCAGAGTTTAATAATTTTGATTTTTACTGTAATGGTCGCCATTGTTTTTAATCTGCTGCGGCCTTCGGGTATTGCATTGCTCGGCTTTTCCTCGGCAAGTTTGATTAAACAAAGGCAAGCGCAAATCCCGGAAATTAGTCTTTCCGAAGCCCATGATCTTTATTTGCAAAAAAAAGTTCTTTTTGTTGATGCCCGTGATCCGCTCAGTTATGAAGAAGGCCACATTGCCGGAGCGCTGAATATTTATCCAGATGAAGCTGCTCTTTATGCCGCCAAATTGAAAACTAATATTTACCGGGGTGTCTTAATAATAACCTACTGTGATGGTCCACAGTGTCCGTTGAGTAAAGAAACGGCTTATGCGCTCATCAGTCAAGGAACTGGGGAGGCAAAGGTATTAGTCAATGGCTGGAGCCTGTGGTTAAAGGCCGGATATCCGGTGGAGAAGGGGAGAGAGTGATAATGAGAAATTTTCATCGAATTATTGTTCCTCTATCTTCTCTTGCCTGTCGCCTGATATTAGCAATCATTTTCTTTTATGCCGGTATAGAAAAAATTGTAGATCCGGGAGAGTTTGCCGTTTCTATTTATAACTATCAATTGTTGCCGGACATTGCCGTAAATACCTTAGCCGTTATTTTGCCCTGGTTGGAAATAATAATAGCAACGTGTCTTGTGACCGGTTTTTACGTGAGAGGCGCAGCTCTAATTTCCTCCGCGCTATTTCTGACATTTGCCACAGCCCTGACGATTAATTTGCTGCGTGGGCTAGATATATCATGTGGGTGTTTCGGAGCGTCCTCAGGAAATATCAACTGGTTATATCTTGGACGCGACCTATCGTTATTGGCAATCTCAATCTTTGTTATGGTTTGTGATCGTGGCTGGAGCTCTCTGGTTGCTTTACGCTCTAATTAAGTATACTGTTGCACTAATTTCCTTTGGACAAATTTTTCATCTTTATTACCACAAAATACACAATGGTAAAAATGGAATTGCACTGATTTTATGGTGGATTTCCCCTTTTCATTTTTCATGGTTTGAAGTAAGATTGCACGAAATTTCGGGAAATACCCGGCGGGTATATTAATTGTTAGACCACATCGGAGAAAATAATCATGTTGAATGACTATTATGAGTCAAAGCAAATTAGCATAAACCGTAGTCGTAATACGTGCCCAATTGCAGGTTGTAACGCCAGCTTAAAAACGGCACCAAGCCAATGGGGTGACATGCCTTTTTGCCCATTGCATTTAATTCGAATACATAATGAAACATTTGTATATTACAACGGACCAACCAGAACTGAAAAGAAACTAGCTGCTTTAAGAAACATTCTTTTCAATAAAACGATCTTTGCTGAGAGTTTTTTGGATAAAACGAATAAAGCTGAATCGCATAGGATTTGTCACGAAACGTCTGAAGATGCTTTGACTTGGAATGTTTTCACAGAAATACTTGTAAATGGGTATTTGGATGAAGTAGCTAAACTAATTACAAAAAAGAAAAGCATAAGGGGTGCGCAACTGGTTTTGTGGGGCCAATCAATAGACTGTAAAAATCCTCCCTCTGTTTTTGAACTACTTGAAGAAGCAAGAAGTGTATTTGAAGGTGATCTTACCACAAGGTTTTTGACTGAACCTGATATTATTATTCATGTGCCTGGAGAAGCTATTATTGGAATTGAAGCGAAATTCACTTCAACAAATCCAGTCGCAACCAGCGATATAGGCAAAGATGAAGAAGGCGACAAACCTAAAAACAGGGAAGGCCTTATAAAAAGATATAATCCGAACTTTCTGAAGAATAATGAATTCCACCCGGACACATACAAGGGACAATTCTTATCTCAAATATACCGAAATTTAATTTTTGTTTCACATATGGCTACACTGTCTAGTTCAGAATGGTATTTTTGCAATTTGATATCGGAAAAACAGATGCTCAAAAAAGACCAACACGGCTTTCAAAATGTCGAGAATTTCTATAAAGGCATCATTGCCGAAGAAAAAGCCAAGCATGCTTCAATACTGACATGGGAAAAAATATATGAGAGCATAATACAACCGGAAGCAAAAATGAAAAAACTAGCATTATACATGAGGGAAAAAACTGCTAATTTAGAAAAGGCCTTTAACATTAAAACGGTCTAACAATGCAATCCAGCGGATCGCTAACGCTCCAGTTGATTTTTTCGTTATCCGCATTGTTTACTTTGTGACCGTAGAGTAATCGATAAAAAACCCCCGATTACTTCTGACACTGAGGGCAGTAAAATGTACTGCGCCCTCCCTGCTTTATCCGGCGGATAGTACTCCCGCATTTTGAACAATCCTTTCCTTCCTGTCCATAGGCTTTCAACTCGTTCTGGTTTTCTCCCTTGCGACCGTATAAATCCCGCCAATCGGAGATTGAAGATCCTCTTTTCTTAATCGACTTTTCCAGCACAATTTTGGCTTCCTGAAAAATTTTGTTCCAGTCGGCCTTGGTTAATTTTGCTACCGTGCGTTGCGGACTTATGCCCGCGCGGTGAAGGATTTCACAGGCGTAAATATTGCCGATACCCTCTACTGCGTTTTTATCCATAATCAATGTTTTGACGTTAGTCTTCCGGCAGGCATGAGTGCCCAGAAAATATTTAAGGTCGAATGCCTTGAAAATATCTTTGGTGGCATCGGCATCCTTTTTCTTTAACACCTCGACTGTGGCAAAGCGGCGTGGATCGACTAAAAAAACATTTCCATCAGCAAAAGTCATTCGTAAGCGTCCATGCTTTGGTTTTACAGAATCCTTCTGCCACAAAAGCCTTCCGGTCATACGTAAATGAATAAAGATGGCATAGCCGTTATCAAGGACGATGACGATTCTTTTGCCCTCGCGTTCAATGGCAGTTACTTTTTGCCCTCTGACATTTTTAATTGTGGCTAACTTGTCATCGTATATTTCTGTAGCAAGTATTTTTTTGCCAGAGATTTTTTTATGAAGCTGGCGGCAAAGTGTTTCGACTTCCGGTAATTCCGGCATGATCTATCTCCAAACTTGGAATCAAAATATTATACCCATGGTTCATCATTACTAAAAAATATTTTCTTTGCCTACTTATTTTTTAGTCGCAGGAAGGCGGCAATAGATCTTTGATTGCCGGTCCGGATGAAAAATATTTCCGAATCATCAAAGGTTCACGCTCTAGCCCAAGCTGTGTCTATGTTTCATCGTGGCAGGTAAATATATTTTAGCTTCCCGATATGCAAAGAAGTCTGAAGAAGGCAGTTTGTAAAAAACAAAAAGCTTTCAATTCATTTTTGACGATGTGTTCGGGGTAAAAATTATTTTTAAATTTATGGCAAAAATGCAAAAAAAATGTTGACAAATTATTTTGGTCAGGTAAATATAATAACCAGATTTGGTTTTATTAGAAATAATATTTTTAAAGGAAGGAATACCACCTTCCAGAAGGAGGAAAAAATGGAAAACGAGACCCTATTTAACGAGGAGGAGGAACCTCCTGGTCGCCCGACCGGTCTTGTTAAGGCTCAAAACAATGTAGCAGATTTATTTTCACTAGGTATAGAATCCCCCCAGCTATATTTGGCTAAACAAAAGCCACAGAGATTGTTATTCCCTTTTAAAGATTCCCCCCGATCACGTATTTTCCGTCAACGGCATTACCCTGATATTTCCCGCTTTGAATGGTTTGATTGGCATTGGCAGCTGCGCAATGCCATCAGGGATGTTAGCACGTTAGACCAAATGCTCAAGCTTTCGGATAATGAACGTCAGGCGATGATGCATCAGTCAGGCGCTCTGCCGGTTGCGATCACCCCATACTATGCCAGCTTGCTTGACCCTCATGATCCCTCAGCGCCACTGCGCCGTTGTGTTGTTCCTGTTGTAGATGAGTGTTTGCATACTGCCGGAGAAGCAAAAGATCCTCTTTGTGAGGATGCCGATTCGCCAGTCCCCGGCATTATCCATCGATATCCTGATCGTGTGTTGTTTTTAGTAACCGATATCTGCTCTACATATTGCCGTTACTGTACACGTTCCCGGATCATCGGCCGCGATGATCAGCATTTTGTTGATATGGAAAAATGGGAAACAGCGATAAACTACATTGAAAATAATCAAAACATAAGAGACGTGCTTCTTTCCGGTGGCGATCCGTTGACCCTATCTGATGAAAAACTCGAATGGCTTCTTGCACGGCTTAAAAACATACCGCACGTTGAACTTATACGTATCGGCACTAAGGTTCCGGTCGTTCTGCCGCAGAGAATAACCCCCGCGCTCATCTCCATGCTGAAAAAATATCATCCTTTATGGATGAGTATCCATATCACGCATACTGATGAGCTGACACCAGAGATGAGTGCCGCCTGTATTCGTCTGGCTGATGCCGGAATCCCTCTGGGCAGCCAAACCGTGCTTTTGTCCGGCATTAATGATAATGTGGCCACCATGGCGAGATTAGTGCATGGGCTGATACAAATTCGGGTTCGTCCTTACTATCTCTATCAGTGCGATCCGATTCCCGGCTCTTCTCACTTCCGGACGCCAATTAGCAAGGGATTGGAAATTATCCAGGGTCTGCGCGGTCACACCACCGGCTATGCCGTGCCTACTTATGTCGTTGATGCCCCCGGTGGCGGCGGGAAAATTCCGCTGCTTCCCGAATACGCTGTCGGTTGGGATAAAGGCGATTTGATTTTACGTAATTACGAAGGCAATATATTTCGTTATCCCGATAATCACGCGGAGTCGAAAGACATACATTAAAGTATGTAAGAATTAAAAGCAGGGGGTCAATAGGTCGTTTTGAGTAAAGCCGTTAAAAAGTTGAAAGTTGGAATGACCTATGATTTGCGCGATGATTATTTGAAAGAAGGATATGGTCTCGAAGAAACGGCTGAGTTCGATTTGCCTGATACGATAGAAGCTATTGAGCAGGTGATTATAAATTGCGGTTTTCAACCCGACCGTATCGGCAATATTAAAGCCTTAACAAGGCGGCTGGCGGCCACAGACCGCTGGGATCTTGTATTTAATATTGCCGAGGGGCTGCATGGCTTTGGCCGTGAAGCTCAAATTCCGGCTCTTTTGGATGCTTATAAAATCCCCTACACTTTTTCCGGTCCACTAGGCCATGCCCTTACTTTGCATAAAGGCATGACCAAACATATTGTCCGCGATCTCGGAATTCCCACCCCTGATTTTGCCGTGGTGCACAGCGTAGAAGATATTGCCGCGATTAATTTTTCTTTTCCACTTTTTGCCAAGCCGGTTGCGGAAGGAACCAGCTTGGGCATAAACGCGCTATCTAAAATAAAAAATCGCAAAGAACTGGTTGACGTTTGTTCTAACCTTTTGCAAAGCTTTAAGCAGCCAGTCCTTATCGAAACTTATCTGCCCGGTCGTGAATTTACTGTCGGTATATTAGGCACCGGCAAGGATGCTCGGGCGCTCGGAGTTATCGAAGTAATTTTAAAGTCCACCGCAGAAAAGAATGCTTATTCCTATGAAAATAAGGAGCATTACACTAAACTGGTTCAGTATGTTTTAGTTAATGATGATGAAGCCAGGCAAGCCATGGAAATATCACTGATGGTCTGGCGCGGTTTGGATTTGAAAGATGCCGGGCGTGTGGATTTACGTTCTGACGCCCATGGAGCACCTCATTTCATGGAAGTTAATTCTCTTGCCGGTTTAAATCCTATACGTTCAGATTTACCTATTTTATGCAATCTTCTGGGAATAACGTACCATGAATTGATTAGTTCAATTATTTATTCGGCACTCAAACGTGCTAATATAAATAATCAATAATCAGTCGAAAACGGTTAAAACAGAGAAAAATAAGAAAATGGGTAAAATAGGGAAAATAGTAATTTTACACAGTGATGTCGAGCCGGATGCCAGTGAAGACGAACTGGATTGTCTAAGGCAAGCCGACACCATTGCGGGGGCTTTGCGGCAACTTGGTTATGATCCCGTTTTGATGCCCTTTGTTCTTGATCTTGGTCAAACTATCAATTCTCTAAAATCGCTTCGGCCTGATCTTGTTTTTAATCTTGTGGAAACAGTTGCCAGCAAGGGCAGCCTCATCCACTTTGCCCCTGCCTTACTTGATCATCTGCAAATTCCTTATACAGGAACCGGCACGGATGCCATTTTTCTTACCTCCAATAAACCTTTGGCCAAAAAAATAATGCATGAGGCCGGTATTCTCACGCCGGGATGGATTACTAACACAGGAACTCGTTTTGGGTCTGCTCTTACTGAAACATATATAGTTAAATCGTCCTGGGAACATGCTTCCATTGGTCTGGACGATGATTCCGTTATTACCTTTGCTGATACAGCAAGGCTTTTGGCCACTATGAAAGACCGCAAGAAAAAAATTGGTGGTGAATTTTTTGCCGAAGCTTACATTGACGGGCGTGAATTTAACATTGCCCTTATCACCGGACCTTCAGGCGAGCTCAAAGTTCTGCCACCGGCGGAAATGCTCTTTATTGATTATGCCCCGGATAAACTGAAACTTGTAGACTATCGGGCTAAATGGGTGGAAGATTCTTTTGAGTATAATAATACCCGGCGCACAATGGATTTTCGCCCGGAAGATGCCTTTCTGATTTCACAATTAAAGGATATCGCTAAGAACTGCTGGCACCTCTTCGGTCTGCGTGGTTATGCGCGAGTCGATTTTCGGGTGGACAAAGATGGTAATCCCTGGGTACTGGAAATAAATACTAATCCCTGTCTTTCTCTTGACGCCGGTTTTGCGGTTGCGATTGAGATAGCGGGGATAAAATATCACAAAGCGATTGAGTATATCGTCAATGACGCATATAGATAATTTTGTCGGGAGGTTTAAAATCTTTTGCTAAAATCTTATTGGCACAGTTTATTTTATGTTTCGCGATGTGCTACTGCAAGCTTGAAGTACTTACTATGACAGCAAACAAACTAATTTACCGTCAGCAGATTATGGCAGCAGACCCGCATGCAATCTCCAGGATTGTGCAATCGAGCGGATTTTTTTCTGCCGAAGAAATTGCTTTAGCCAGAGAATTAGCCGAGGAAAAGCTTGATCAAGGCAATGCCAGTTCATATCAGTTTTTGTTTGTAGAAGATGAAGATATTGTCCTTGGTTATACCTGTTTTGGATTAATTCCCGCAACTTCCGGCAGTTATGATCTTTATTGGATTGCTGTAGATGGAAAATTTCGCTCCCGGGGTTTGGGTAAAGAGTTGATGCAAAAAACTCAGCATATCATCCTAAGCATAGGTGGCAGACTAATATACGCGGAGACATCTTCTCGTGATCAATATAAGACAACGCATAGTTTTTATGAAAGCTGCGGTTATCGGCAGGAAGCTTTCTTGAAAGATTTTTATGCCCCGGGTGACAGCAAAATCATATACGTCAAAACTCTTTAACCCCGCTGCGCTGGATTTTTTAAACAGCTTGCATTTTTTTTAATAATTCGCTAGAAAACTGCCTAATTTTATAAACCCCTGGGAAAATAAAGGGAGGTATTTCTCATGCGCTTATTTCCAAAACAAGAAAATTTCTTTGATTATTTTGAAGAGTTGGCCAATAAGATTGAAGAAGGTGGCCGTTTATTCCTCGAAATGACAGAAAATCACGATTATTCTGAATCTAAAGTGGCTAAACTTAAAGAAATAGAGCACGAAGCCGATATCATCACCCACAGAACTTATGAAAAAATGCACACAACATTTCTTACTCCCATCGACCGTGAAGATATTTATGCTTTGGTCAACAAGATGGACAGCATCATGGATGTCATTGAAGCAACTGCAATCCGCATTCATCTTTATAAGGTTAAAAAAAATGATGATCAAATTATTAAACAGGCCAAGATTTTAAATGAAGCTATTACGAAAGTAAAAGGCATAATCCATGCGATGCGCAATATGAAAAACTCTAAAATGATTCTTGACGGTTGCGTGGAAATAAACACGCTGGAAAATGCCGGAGATGTTGTTTTAAGAACTATTATGGCCAATCTCTTTGAAAACGAGAAAGACGCCATTGAGCTTATTAAATGGAAAGATATTTTTCAACTCCTTGAAGAGGGCATTGATGTTTGTGAAGATGTCTCCAACATCGTAGAAGGGATCGTCCTTAAACATGCTTGAGTCGACGGGTTTTGTCATATTTCTTGTTCTTGTCGCGCTGGTTTTTGATTTCATTAATGGTTTTCATGATTCTTCTAATTCTATTTCCACTATTGTTTCCACAAGAGTACTTACTCCAAAGCAAGCAGTAGTCTGGGCAGCATTTTTTAACTTTGTAGCAGTATTTTTCATTGGCACACAGGTTGCTCACACTATCGGCAGAGGTATTATCCATCTTGATATTGTTGATAATTTAGTCATTCTTTCCGCCCTCAGTGGTGCGATCATTTGGAATCTTACAACATGGTATTATGGACTTCCCAGCAGTTCTTCTCATGCCTTAATTGGCGGCCTTATCGGAGCTGGTATTGCTAAAGCAGGTACCAGTACGCTAGTTTGGTCAGGTATAATTAAAACTACCGCCTTCATTGTTCTCTCCCCGGCGATAGGTTTATTTCTTGGCTATTTTTTTATGACACTTTCTCTAAATCTAAACCGCAATTCCAATATGGCTCGTTCTGATAAGCTTTATCGTAAGTTACAATTTGCATCTTCCGCTGTTTATTCGCTTGGTCACGGAATGAACGACGCGCAGAAAACAATCGGAATAATTGCGATAGTCCTCTATAGTAAAGGCCTGATTAGTTCTAGTTTTGATATTCCCTATTGGATCATTATCATGTGTTACTCTGTCATCGCATTAGGGACCATGTTTGGCGGCTGGCGCATCGTTAAAACTATGGGCACTAGAATTACAAAACTGAATCCCATTGGTGGATTTAGCGCCGAAGCAGGCGCTGCTTGCGCCATCATTGGCGCATCCATTGCCGGAATACCCGTCAGCACTACTCACACAATAACCGGCGCTATCGTCGGTGTCGGCGCCACCAAAAGACTTTCCGCTGTGCGCTGGGGTGTTGCCGGAAACATTATCTGGGCATGGATTTTAACTATTCCCATTGCTACCATTATCTCTGCAATCACTTATTATTCTTTAAAACATTTATTCTTTTAATATTTTATATTAACCTACCGCTCCTTTCAACAGAAAATAATATTGATAATTTTCATTTTTTACCGTAAATCTGTTCTCTAGTTATAACATTTTCGCACTATGTTGTATGTGCGATGAAAATACTCTAATGCAGGAGATCCTCATGTCGGGAAAGCTATTGCCTTTCACTAAAAATAAAATTGAAGAAATCATAAAAAAATATCCGACGCCTTTCCACATTTATGATGAGAAAGCTATTCGGGAAAACGCCCGCAATTTTAAAAATGCCTTTGCCTGGAACGAAGGGTTTAAAGAATTCTTTGCAGTCAAAGCAGCGCCTAATCCCTTTCTGATGAAAATTCTTCACAAAGAAGGTTTTGGCGCGGACTGCAGCTCTCTTGCCGAATTGATTCTGGCTCAAAAAACGGGGATCACCGGCGAGGATATTATGTTTTCTTCTAACAACACTCCCGCTGCCGAATTTATCAAGGCGCGTGAATTAAACGCCACCATTAATCTGGATGATATAAGCCATATTCCTTTTTTAGAGAAATATTGCGGCATCCCTGAAGTGATTTCTATTAGGTATAATCCGGGACATTTGCGCAAAGGAAATCCGATAATCGGAGACCCGGTGGAATCCAAATATGGTTTTACTCGTCCGCAGATATTTGAGGGTTTTAAAATTATGCGGGAAAAAGGCGTAAAAAGATTCGGCCTGCATTCTTTTGTAATATCCAATGAATTGAACAGAAATAGTTATGTGGAAACAGCGCGGATGCTTTTTACACTGGCTGTAGATTTAAAAAAAGAAATCGGAATAAAGTTAGAATTTGTTAATCTGAGTGGTGGAATTGGGATACCTTATCGGCCGGAACAATCTGCTGTTGATCTTACGGCTTTGGGCAATGAAATTGAGCAGGAATACAAGAAGATCATCATAAAAAACGATCTTCATCCGATGAAAATTTTTTCGGAATGCGGCAGAATGATTACCGGGCCATACGGTTATCTTGTATCAACCGTACTGCATAAAAAAGATATCTATAAGCAGTATGTCGGCCTTGACGCCTGCATGGCCAATTTAATGCGTCCCGCACTTTACGGCGCTTATCATCACATCACAGTTATGGGCAAAGAAAATATGCCGCTTGATTCAGTCTATGATGTGACAGGATCTCTGTGCGAAAACAATGATAAATTCGCTATAGACAGAAAGCTGCCAAAAATCGATATTGGCGATATTGTGGTTATCCATGATGCCGGCGCGCATGGCCATGCCATGGGTTTCAATTATAATGGCAAATTGCGGTCAGCTGAATTACTCCTTAGAGAAAATGGCACAGTTGAGCAAATCCGCCGGGCGGAAACAGTTGACTATTATCTGGCCACACTGGATTTTAACGGTTTAAAAACTTTTAAGGCGTAAAGAAGAAAGACTGAAGGCCATCAAAATAGACCTGCAGTCTTCAGCCTATAGTCTGTTTCCCCATTGCCTTTCTGATGAATGATTATTATAATTGATCTATGGCGAAAGATAAGATTCCCTCAACACCGGCCATATTGGCCCTAAAAGCTCAAGCTTCTGATTTTACATTGCATCCTTACCCATACGAAGAAAAGGGAGGGACGAAAGTTTCCGCCGGCAAGTTGGGTGTTGACGAACATTGCGTCATCAAAACATTAGTGATGGAAGACGAAACGACCCAACCGCTCATAATTTTAATGCATGGCGATAGAGAAGTTTCCACAAAAGCGCTGGCACGCGGCTTGGATGTAAAGTCGATTGTCCCATGTAAACCGGCAATTGCCCAAAAGCATACAGGCTATCAGGTAGGCGGTACTTCGCCTTTCGGAACAAAAAAAATAATCCCTGTTTATATGGAAAAATCCATAACTGATCTGCCTAAAATTTTTATTAATGCCGGCAGTCGCGGGCTACTGGTGCAAATGACTCCTGCTGAACTTGTCCGCCTGCTTAAGCCAAAGATGGTGAGCGTTGCTATATGATTTGCCTTTTTACTGGAAAAAAGAGATAATATTATCAAAGGTTGTGTGAATATGCAGGAGAACGTAATCATCAGGTGCCTTAATTGCGGCACAAAAAATCGCATTCCCAAACAAAAATTCCAGGGGCGGCCTGCGTGCGGAAAGTGCCATGCGCCTTTGGATGACTTGATTATCCGCTGTCTTAAATGCGGGACAAAAAACAGAATGTCGGAAGAGCGCCTGAATTCTAAACCTCTGTGCGGTAAATGTAGCCAACCGCTTGTAACTACCCAACAAAAAACTTTCCCTATAGAGGTTACAGATAATTCCTTTGCCCGGGAAGTCTTAATGCCGGATACATCAGTATTAGTTGATTGCTGGGCTCCGTGGTGCAGTCCTTGCCGCACTTTAGCGCCAATAATTGATGCGTTGGCATCCGATTACGCAAATGGCGTTAAAGTGGCCAAACTCAATGTGGATGAAAATCCGGTTACGGCATCCCAATATGGAATTCGCAGCATTCCGACCATGCTTTTTTTTAAGGAAGGTAAGTTGGTAGAGCGGTTGGTTGGAGCGCAGTCGAAAGAAGAGATTGAAAAACATTTACTGTCAATAATCAAGACAAACTGATTTGGCCTCACTCCTGATGAAAAATGATCAAAATAAATTAATGTATCAATGTAAGATTTTTTCTGTCTATGAAGAAAAGGTACCTCTGCCTGACGGAAGATCAGTTAAGCAAAACTGGATAGACCATAAGCCCACTGTCGCGGTAGTTGCCGTTAACAACGAAAACAAAGTGCTTTTGATCAAGCAATACCGAGCTGCTGTCAAAAATCATCTTCTAGAAATTCCCGCCGGAACGATTGATCGCGAAGGAGAGTCACCTGTTGTCTGTGCCCAGAGAGAGTTGGCTGAAGAAACCGGTTTCAAAGCAAAAACTTTAATTAAAATATTTGAAGGCTATTTGCTTCCCGGATACTGCAATGAATATATGTACTTTTTTCTCGCTCAAGATCTTTTTTATGAACCTCTGTCTGCAGATGATGATGAATTCATCGAAGTTTTGCCTACCAGTTTTACTGTGGCTAAAGAATTGCTGAAAAATGGTGAAATTATTGATGCTAAAACAGCATTGGGTTTAATCTTGGCTGAAAACTATATTAAAGAGTAAATCAAAATATCCTCTGAAATTATGTGGTGTATACCCCAACTTGATGTGGAAACATCCTTGCCAGAGTTATAAAGTTTTGTTAGACTCACGCATACTCCATAAGTAAATGTTTAGCGAATAATTGCTTCTATCAGTCAAAAGTAAGGGAGACGCCACCATGATCTACAATGAAGAATTTGAGACCCTGCCCCGCGAAGCATTAAGGGCGCTACAAGTCAAAAGATTGCAGCAGGTTCTGGAGCGTGTTTACCATTCGGTAGGATTTTATAAGAAATCTCTCGATGCAGCTAAAATCAAGCCCCACGAGATAAAATCATTAGCTGATATGGGCAAACTTCCTTTTATCACTCGACGGGATTTGCGTGATAACTATCCATTCGGTTTGTTTGCTGTACCTATGAGCAATATTGTCCGGCTGCACGCTTCTTCCGGCACCAGTGGAAGGTCCACGGTCTTTGGTTATACCAGGCGTGACATTGAAACCTGGTCGGAACTTATGGCGCGCAGTCTTGCTGCTGCCGGTTTAAACAAGAACGATATTATTCATAATGCTTTTGAATACGGTTTATTCACCGGTGGTTTGGGGCTTCATTATGGCGCGGAAAAAATCGGGGCAAGTGTCATTCCCATGTCTGGCGGTAATTCCAAAAGACAAATTATGATTTTGCAGGATTTCGGGCCGACCGCAATTTGCTGTACACCTTCTTACGCTTTGCACCTGGCTGAAGAAGGCAAGACTCTCGGTGTTGATATGAAATCACTCAAGCTTCGCATCGGTATTTTCGGGGGCGAACCCTGGAACAAAGCGATGAGCGCCGAAATTGAAAATACATTCGGGATAACCGCATTGGATCTTTTCGGCCTTTCGGAAGTTATTGGTCCAGGTATGGCAATGGAATGTCTGGAAGGACGCAATGGAATGCACATTTATGAAGATCATTTTATTGTGGAAACTATTAATCCGCAGACCGGCGAAGTTCTGCCGGAAGGTGAAGAGGGCGAGCTTGTTTTTACTACCCTGACCAAGGAAGCTTTCCCTCTGATCCGCTACCGTTCCGGAGATGTATCGCGGCTGATTACCGAGCCCTGCCGCTGCGGCCGCACCCACATTAAGATGGAAAGAGTCCTTAAGAGAAGCGACGATATGCTGATTATCCGTGGCATTAATATTTTTCCTTCCCAAATCGAGGCAATATTAGTTGCTATCGAAGGCCTTGAACCTCAATATCAGTTAATTGTTGACAAAGCCGGAGCGCTGGATTCGCTGGATTTGCATGTAGAAGTCAGCGACAAGATATTTAGTGATTCCGGCGGTGTTAAAGAATTGCAGAAAATTGAAAAGAGAATTCTCAAGGACATGAAAGATTATCTGGGCATCGCTCCCAATGTTAAGCTTGTTGAACCAAGCACGTTGAAGAAAACAGATGCCAGAGTTATTGATAAACGCCGCATTTAATAGTGAAACTCCAATTCCGAGAGCGAAGCAAATCGGAATTGGTAAGCTGAACTATCCCGCATAGCGGAGGGTATGACACCTTTTAGCTTATTCGGGAGTTCATACCCGTGATTATTGACGAAGGAGGAATTACCCGATGAAGGTAGAGCAAATATCCGTATTTTTGGAAAACAAACCGGGCTCATTGGAGCACGCGACGCGCGTACTGAGGGATGCCAGCATCAACATAAGAACTCTGTCGCTTGCTGAAACTTCTGATTTCGGTATTTTGCGCTTGATTGTTAACGATGTGGAAAAAGCCAACAAGGTGCTCAAGGACGCGGGTTTTCGCGTCAACAAAACAGTTGTTGTAGCTGTGGAAGTACCTGACAAGCCGGGCGGATTGCACAGCATCATGGAAGTTCTCTCCGTCGAGGGCATCAATGTGGAATATCTTTACGCCTTTGTGGAAAAAAGCGGCCAAAACGCCGTTATCATCTTCCGCTTTGATGCACCGGAAAAGGCCATTGAAGTGCTGATGAAACATAAGTTTACGGTGGTGCCGGGCGCACAGCTTTACGAGTTCTGATGACACCGTAAAACGCCCATATGCTGCGTTGCGCTTCAGCCTTCGTCGTTGCGGCGTACACCAAAAGTACGCCTCACGCCTCTGTCTTCACGCGCCTTGCCTCTGAGGCATTTTACGGCGCCATTTTATGGATTAGATATGGAATTACCCGAAGACTATAGAATAACTTGTTAGGTGATAAACAAGTGGAAAAGCATAATATGGTAAAGCGGGCGATGCCGGAGCAACATCAAGCCGGTGATTGTTTTGTTACGTATCTCAAAGGGAGGCTAAATGAATCGGGAAAGTTATTCTGACGCAAAAAGAACTTTCAAGGAAATTTCAGAGCTCTTGAAAGAAGGAAATTTGACAGAAGAAGAAAAACAACGTCTCGAAACGCTTCACGCACAATTGGCCGGGGCATTACTTCACCCATGGTTACCGTTAGATTGGGGTCGCCGCTCAATAATGATTGCCCTGTTTCTATTCGGTTTATATGGATTAATTGAAGGCCAAAACCATTTTCTATGGGCATGGTTGGTTTTGTTGATCTTTTCACCACGTTTCGTTGGTGAATTAAGCAACTTCTTTGGTAAAATTTCTCGGTGACGTTTGAGCCGGGCGTAACATGCCATTATGCCTCAGACAGCATCAATAACAGATGAAATATAACTTATGAATAATAGCTGGGCAGTCTATATAGATGTCGAAGGTTTTTCTGAGAACTATGAGTATAGTGAAGACCGAAGGACATTCGCAATACTGGCTCTAGCAGAGCTAATGGATTCGATTGTAAGAATTGGGACGCAATGTTTTCCAGGTGATCGAGATAAAAATTTTTCAGATAGACTTTTTGTTCACCAGTTTGGTGATGGCTTTATAATCTGTTCTGACTTTCCAGAACAAACTGCAATCCGTGCGATATCAATAGCTGTTGCGATAATGCGACATATGATTATTAAAGGGTATGCCACGAAAGCAGCAATTTCCACTGGTGATATGTCAGACATAAAGGGATGTTATCCAAAGTCTGTACGTGGTACCGCTGATGATATAGTATATTTAGGTAGGGGTCTTATGACGATAATTTCTGTTATGGGGACAGCATTGACAAAGGCTCACAAGCTATCCAGTACCCAAAAGGGAGCGGTACTAATATTAGATGAAAAATTGGCGAAGCTGGGTCTACCTGAAGGAGTAAATGTGAAAGGTAATTCTGGATTTAGTATTGATTGGGTTTCTAGCAATTTGCCAATGGCAGATGAAATCGCGTGTACTGCTGGATTGGCCACTGATAATACGCAAACGCTAATCGAAAAGCTCAATTCATACTGCAAACAAGAACCGATCCCTCCAGCTTCTTGGATTGAGTCTACGTGCGGTAGGATAGTGGAAGGGAAGGCATAACAAGGTAATGAAGTGTAACACATTATAGGTGCCACTTGGTTTTTCGTTATTTACTGGGTTTGCCGCATTCGCGGCAGTGTCCATTGGGTCCAATCGTGCCAATGCAGGATTCATCGCTGCATAAAATCCTCTTTTCCCATTCCTCATCGGAGGCGGTAATTTCAATATCCTTTTTGAGATCAGCTAATGGTTCGGCTTGCTCTTTATTTTTATCAGTTGCCTCGGTGGCATGGTTTTGTGAACCGTCATAAGGTTTGCCGCATTCCCGGCAGCGGCCATCCGGACCAATTGTCCCTATGCAGCTCTCATCGATACAGAGTGTTCTTTTTTCCCAATCCTCATTTTTATCCAATATAATTTCGGTCATTTTTTTCTCCAGCCGTTAATTGGAAATTTCCATATAACAACGGCGCATATTTTTCCAGCGTTAAAGTTTGATTAGAATCAAATCAACATAAGAATTGTCAGCGGCTAAGGCCTACACCTCCACGATCACAATATTTGAATACTTTGCATTGAGAGCAAAGTGGTGAGATGGGTTTGCATGTTTTTCGGCCGAAGGCGACCATGATGGTATTGTAAATTATCCAATGTTTATGAGGCAGTTTGGCGCGTAGGGCAAATTCCGTTGTATCCGGTGTTTTTGTCCGTACATAACCTAAACGGTTGGAAATTCGATGAACATGAGTATCCACGCAAATGCCTTCTTTGCCATAGGCAAGTGATACAACCAGGTTGGCGGTTTTGCGGCCAACTCCTTTGATGCTGAGTAATTCATCGAGATCATCAGGAACTTTGGAGTTAAATCGTTTGATCAAATCCCTGCAAGCAGAATGAATCGTGCGGGCCTTGACACGGTAGAAGCCAACCGGATAGATGGTTTTGGCGATTTTTGCAAGCGGTACTCGCAGCATTTCTGCAGGAGTTGTGGCAAGAGCAAAAAGCCTATCCGTGGCCACAGCCGTAACTTCGTCTTTGGTGCGCAAGCTCAGCAGCGTGGAAATCAGGATCATAAACGGATCGCGTTGATTTTCCGCCAGATGCGAAACAATGGGCATAGTGCCCACCGCCAGCTCTTTTTTCAGAATCTTGATAACATCATTAATTTTAATATCTTCCATACAGACAATCGCCTTTCCGAACTATTAACTTCATAATATTTGACCGGTAAAAAAGCAAGGTTTATCAAAAAAATACCGCTTGACAGGGTAAATAAACGGCGTTAGCACACTATCCAAAGATTAAGCCAAATTCCATTATAGCCAAATGGATACGGGGGAACCGAGTTAATTAGGGGCGTATTTCTTCAATAATGAAGAATAGGACATTTCCCTGTCCGAGCCCGTCAGCTAACCTCGTCGGCATAAGGGGGATTCAAGAATATGTCTTATATTCTTTTTTTACTTTTTTTCAGCATTTGCTGTACCCGGGAAGCGGGAGGCAAACATATCTTAAACAGCCATCTCTTCAATCAACGAAATTATTTTACGATTTTTTGCGAATTGCGAAAATAATGCAACACGCTTAAGGAGGTTTCCATGACTACAGGCAACTGGTTGTGTCTTATATTATTTCCATTGATTTTAACGATCCTGGCTTTCCCCATGGGGGAATATATGGCGAAGGTTTTTAGCGGCGGTAGAACATTTCTAACGCCGGTTATAGCTCCGGTGGAAAAATTTCTATACAGGTTATTTGCCGTAGATCCAAACGAAGAAATGTCCTGGAAAAATTACGCCCTTTCTCTGGTTCTTTTTAATGTTATCGGTATTGTGACATTATTCTTTTTGCAACTAATCCAAGGACTACTTCCTTTTAATCCCCAGAGATTCGGCGCTGTGCGCTGGGATACAGCACTCAATACCGCTATTTCTTTTGGCACCAATACAAACTGGCAGGCTTACAGTGGTGAGCAAACCATGAGTTACCTGACTCAGATGTTAGGCTTGACCGTGCAGAACTTTGCTTCCGCAGCTATAGGCATTGTTGTGGTCATTGCCGTCATCCGCGGATTTATCCGCAAATCGTCGTCTATCGGGAATTTCTGGGTGGATTTGAACCGTTGTGTCTTATATGTTTTACTGCCGTTAGTCTTGATCTTGTCCTTAGTTTTAGTTTCGCAGGGCGTTGTGCAAACCTTGAGTCCTTCAATTACCGCCAAAACTTTGGAGGGCAGCAAACAAGTCATCGCTGTGGGGCCCGTGGCCTCGCAGGTAGCGATCAAGCAGATCGGCACTAATGGCGGCGGTTTTTTCAACGCCAATTCGTCCCATCCCCTGGAAAACCCGACACCACTGACGGATTTTTTAGAAGTCCTGGGACTTCTGCTAATTGCCGCGGCCCTGCCCTTCACTCTGGGAGCGATGTTGAAAAACCGCAAACAGGGCGTGGCAATATTTGCGGCTATGATGATTCTCTATCTTGCCGGTCTGGGCCTTTTTGCCTGGGCGGAAATGCAGGGCAATCCGCTGCTGGAAAAAGCGGGAGTAGCAAGTGGAATGAACATGGAAGGTAAGGAGGCCAGATTCGGAGTTGTTAATTCTGTTATATTTGCCCAGTCCACAACTGTTACTTCCTGCGGGGCGGTAAACAGCATGCATGATAGCATGTTGCCTTTGAGCGGGCTGGTTTTACTATTTAATATGGCAATAGGTGAAGTTATTTTCGGCGGTGTCGGCACAGGTCTGATCGGAATGTTAAGCTATGCCATCCTCACGATGTTTCTGGCGGGATTGATGATAGGCCGGACTCCGGAATTCATGGGCAAAAAACTGGAGCTCTTTGAAATGGTTATGGCGGTGGTGATTATTCTTACCCCGGCCATTTTGCTGCTCATCTTATCGAGTGTGGCTATTTCGACGCAGGCGGGGATCACCAGCCTCGGCAATACCGGGCCGCATGGATTATCTGAAATTATTTATGCTTTTGCCTCGGCCTCCGGCAATAACGGCTCTGCCTTTGCCGGATTAAACGCCAATACTATTTTCTATAATCTGACAACCTCTCTGGCGATGCTGGTCGGACGGTTTTCCACTATCATTCCAGCGCTGGCGATTGCGGGCGCTCTTGCGGGTAAGAAAATTGTGCCGGCAAGTGTGGCAACTTTTCCCACGACAAGCATCCTTTTTATTATCATGCTGGTCAGCGTAATAATTGTTGTCGGCGCGCTGACATTTTTCCCGGTCTTCACATTGGGACCACTTCTCGAACAACTACTGCTGGCAATCGGCAAAACGTTTTGAGGTGAATTAAAATGAAATCAAAGAAAATCAATATCTGGCAATTGAAGTTTATCCTACCGGCGATGAAGGAATCGCTTACGAAACTAAATCCGCTGGCCATGATTCAAAGTCCAGTTATGTTCATTGTGGAAATGGTAACCATCGTAACTACGTTTATTGTTGCATGTGATATTGTTAACGGTAGCCGTATCGCCTTTGATTTGCAGATTACCTTGTGGTTGTGGTTTACTGTAATATTTGCCAATTTTGCGGAAGCACTTGCCGAAGGCCAGGGACGGGCGCAAGCCGATTCTCTTAAAAAGAACCGTTCGGAAGCTGTAGCCAAACGATTACTCAATGATGGCAGCACAGAAACAATATCCGCTTTGCAGTTGAAAAAAGAGGACATGATTCTTTTGGAAGACGGTGACATTATCCCCGGAGATGGTGAAGTCGCCGTGGGGACCGCTCTTATTGATGAATCGGCCATAACCGGAGAATCGGCTCCCGTGATTAGAGAATGCGGCGGTGACCGCAGCGGCGTAACCGGAGGAACACGAGTACTTTCGGGAAAAATAAAAGTTCGCATTACCGCCAATCCCGGTGAGAGTTTTCTTGATCAGATGATTGGCATGGTCGAGGGCGCCAAAAGACAAAAGACTCCCAATGAAAGGGCGCTCAATATGCTTCTAATTGCGCTTACGGTTCTATTCATTGTTGTTGTTGTGACCTTAAAATATTTTGCCGCGTACATGGGTGTTAATGTTGCAGTTGCTACGCTGATTGCACTGCTGGTGTGCCTGATGCCCACCACAATAGGAGGATTACTGCCGGCCATAGGAATTGCGGGTATGGATAGATTGTTACAGTATAATTTTATAGCGATGAGCGGTCGGGCAGTGGAAGCTGCAGGCGATGTCGATGTTGTGCTCATGGATAAGACCGGCACAATCACTTTAGGCAATAGAATGGCGACGGAATTTATTCCTCTGGAAGAGGGGCAGGAAAAGGAATTAGCCCATGCGGCGCTATTATCTTCTCTTGCAGATGATACTCCGGAAGGACGAAGTATCGTTGTTCTAGCAAAAGAAAAACTGGGGATGCGCGGCAGTGATATTCGGGCTCCCGAAGGGGCCGTCTTTTTTCCCTTCAGCGCTGAAACGCGGATGAGCGGCATCGACTGGAATGGTCATCGGATAAGAAAAGGATCGTTTGACGCTGTGAGAGAATTCGTTTCGGCAAAAGGTAAACCATTACCCGAAAAAGCACAAAAGATAGTGGCGGCTATCGCTGCAGAGGGTTCAACGCCCCTGTTGATTGCGCAGGATGAACAAATTCTCGGAGCGGTGAGACTCAAAGATGTTCTCAAAGAGGGTATCAGCGGCCGGATGGCCAAACTCAGGCAAATGGGGATTAAGTCCATTATGATTACCGGCGATAACCCTTTAACTGCAGCTACAATTGCGGCAGAAGCAGGTGTTGACGATTTTATTGCCGAGGCCAAACCGGCGACGAAATTGGAGTTGATTCGTAATTATCAGGAGAAAGGTCATCTGGTGGCAATGATCGGTGACGGAACAAATGACGCGCCGGCGTTAGCTCAAGCCGATGTCGCCGTGGCGATGAATGCCGGCACGCAGGCCGCAAGAGAAGCGGCCAACATTGTAGATCTTGATTCCAATCCGACCAAGTTGTTGGATCTGGTCGAAATTGGCAAACAGATTCTCATTACCCGCGGCGCGCTGACAACTTTCAGTGTCGCCAATGATGTGGCCAAATATTTTGCTATCATTCCGGGTATCTTTATTGTTGGCTATCCTCAGCTGCGGGTACTTGATATCATGCATCTTTCCAGTCCCGAGGGCGCCGTTCTTTCGGCAGTGATTTTTAACGCCATAATCATACCCATTCTGATTCCGCTGGCACTGCGCGGAGTGCGTTATAATCCGGCAAGCGCGTCCGCTTTACTGCGCCGGAATCTCGGAATTTACGGCTTGGGAGGGTTAATGCTGCCTTTCGTCGGCATTAAAATGATTGATATTTTAATATCGATGCTGAACTTACTATAAAGGAGATACCCATGTTGCAACTCAAACGTTCAATTTTAGTTTTTGCGGGATTATCAATCATTTGTGGATTGATTTATCCTCTCTGTATAACGGCGGTATCACAAGCCGTATTCCCACTGCAATCAAATGCCAGTGTAATTAAACAAGGCGATGTTGTTATCGGATCAAAGCTTTTAGGACAACAATTTACCCGCCCTGAGTATTTTCATAGCCGGCCATCGGCCACTGATCCTCCATATGATACCAGCAACTCATCGGGGAGCAATCTCGCGCCATCAAGCGCAAAACTTTTGGAACAAGCTAAAGTGCGCCTTGAACAAATTCGCAAGGAAAATGGTTTGTCTTCGAATATGCCGATACCTGCCGATCTTATTCTTGCTTCTGCCAGTGGGCTTGATCCTCATCTCAGTGTGGAAGCCGCACTGCTTCAAGTGCCGCGTATTTCCAGGGAAAGAAAAATTCTCCAATCGGTAATCGAGAAAATCGTTGAGCAAAACGTAGAAAACCCCTTTCTGTGGATTTGGGGAATGCGGCGCGTCAATGTTTTGCAATTGAATATTGCTCTTGATAGTATGAAGGTTCAGCGGTAAATTGAGGGGAAGGTGATTTTTATGGAAGAAAAAGATTTAAGACCTGATCCTGATGCCCTCTTGAGGGCAATAGAAAAGGATGATGTCAAGAAAGGAAGATTAAAAATATTTCTCGGTTACGCGCCGGGTGTCGGTAAAACATTTGCCATGCTCAATGATGCCCATGTATTGAAGAAACGCGGGATAGATGTCGTTGTGGGCATTGTCGAAACACATAAGCGTGCCGACACTGAAGCGCTTCTTGCTAATCTGGAAATGATACCCAGGAAGGCAATCGAATATAAAGGGCTTTCCGTCAGCGAAATGGATCTGGATGCGATTCTCGCGCGGCGTCCTGCGGTTGTTCTGGTGGATGAACTCGCCCACACTAATATCGATGGCAGCCGCCATCCCAAGCGGTACCAGGATATTGAAGAATTACTGGAACAAGGAATTGATGTGCACACAACAGTCAATATCCAGCACTTCGAAAGCATGAATGACGCTGTGGCCAAGATCACCGGTGTCCGCATGCAGGAAACATTGCCGGACACATTTTTTGACCGCACTGACGAGGTTCAGGTAGTCGATATTCCATGGGAAGAGCTTATTCAAAGGTTAAAGGAAGGGAAGGTATATTTCCCGCAACAAGCCCAGCGGGCCATTGATAATTTTTTTCAGCGGGGGAATCTGTTTGCGTTGCGCGAACTCATGTTGACCCTGGTTGCACGCAAAATGGATAGTGAGCTCATTAATTATATGCGGGCAAGGGCGATTCCCGGACCTTGGCCGGCGACGGAAAAGCTGGTTGTCTGCATCGCGGCTAGCCCCTATGCCAAACAGCTGATCCGCAGGGCTTACGCCATTGCTAAAGATACTCATGCTGAATGGTATGCAGTATATGTTTTGCCCACTGGCTTTACCGAGCCTTCGGGCAGGGCAAAAGTTTATTTAACAGATGCCCTGAATCTTGCTGAAGAACTGGGTGCAAAAATCATGACGCTTGCCGGTGATGATGTTGCCGACGAAATCATTCGTTTTGCTCGGGAGAATAATATAACCAGGATTGTGCTTGGCAAGCCTCTCAGATCAATGATTGTTGAATTTTTTAAAAGATCACCAGTATCCCGCCTTCTTCGCGCCTCTAGTGATTTTGAACTCCATCTGATTACTCCGACAATAATGGATAAAAAAGAAGAAGATCCCAAACCACCCCCGAAAGAAAAGGCGTTTAAATTATCATATTACTTAATGGCAATGTGCATGATAACGTTTATCACCTTGATTAATATGGTTCTCCAGCACGTTGTTGATCCGTCTTCGTTAGTTTTTATCTATTTGATTGCTACAAGCGTCAGTGCTTTGTTGTTTGGTATGTGGCCATCAATATTTACTTCAATCATAAGCCTTTTAATTTGTGATTTTCTCTTCACCATACCCAAATACAGCTTTACAATGAAAGATCCCAAAGAAATAATTAATGTATTGGTTTTTCTTTTTACCGCGATTATTATCGGGCAGTTGGTAAAGATTGTAAAAAAGCAGAATATATCGCTGCAACTAAGGCTGGAGAGGGTTGTTCTGATCGAAGAGATGAGTAAGGAATTCTTGACACTCCCTCCGTTGGAGCAATTGGTGGAAGGGCTGGCCACTTTTTCTAAAGAAACCATGAACACACTGGCCTTTCTACGGACGACAATTATCAATGACATCAGCAATATTACTATAAAGTATGTCCAGAAGGTTATTAATGTTCCCTGCTTTGTTCTCTTCAAAGAAAAGAAGGGCGATTTGCAGTTGTGGTCCAAGAGCAGCCCGGATTTGGAAATTAATCAAAATGATCTGGCTGTTGCTAATTGGACATTTTCTCACGGGGAAATTGCCGGTGCCGGAACTGAAACTCTGCCTAGTATTTCCTATTGCTTTCTGCCCATTAAGTCCCAGGAGGAGATTCTTGGTGTTGTGGGCATCAAGTATACGTTTAAGAATCTTCTCCCCGAACAGCGCCGCATTTTGGGAACAATATCCAATCTGTCATCCTTAGTGGTGGCCCGCTGGGTTAAAATTTAAGTTAGAGGTGTTTGATGCACCCAAATACGGCAAGTCAATTATTAAAGGATTAGCGAAATCTGAGCCTTCCCGCGAACGGGAATAAAAAAACGATAGTGTTTTGATTGGAAATATAAACAAAAGAGAGCTTCATCAAGTAAGAAGCTCCCTTGTTATGTTGGCATTAACTTCTAATTGTAGCCTTCATCATAGGCAATCATATCTAGGTGCAGGGTGGCAATATCCTCAACATCAAGATCAACTTCTTCACTGGCATTAGGTAAATCCACCATTTTTATATAACGCCGGCATTTATTACAGACATCCACCCGGTAGCGCTCTTCACCCTCTACAGCGAAATATGCCAACGAATGTTGTTCTTCGTTGCCGCAGAAAGGGCATTTAATCCGCCGGAAATACCACTTAAATCCGCATTGATGACAAAAAAGATAACGCTCTCCTTCTTCTCCGTTTCTAATTTCCCCGATTTTTGGTTCTTTACCGCAAATAGGACAGTATCCTTCTGTCCAGTGCGATTTATCGACGACTTGTCCGTATTTCTCGGCAACACATTCCAATTCCGGTCTTAAGCTTTCTTCGAGAAAGAGATCAATTAAATCCAGTTTATCTTCTTCCTCACTGCCCGGTTTCAAGTTTTCCACTATAGGCTCTTCTTCAGTAGGGTCAAATGAAGAACGAACCATTTTTTCCCAGTCGAATTGCTTGTCGTTAATAATTTTGAGAATATTTTTTGACTCTTCCGGCATTCTTTTTTCCGCGATAGAAATTAAAGAATAAAAATATTCTTTTGGTCGGAGTAAATCATATTGATTGCCCGTGAAATCAATCAGAGGGAGCCCACCTTCCATTTTTTGGCTGATTAAATTTTCATCTACAGTAAAAATGGAACTTTTCATGTTGTTACGATATTGTTCCCGCAGGATTAAAATTTCTCCCAATATATCCAAAAGCTCCGTGTAATGAGGATTTATCGACTTATAATCCTCTATTGTTTTCAAAGACTTGCGTAGCATTGCAACCATTATTATTAACTCCTCAAATAATTATTAATTTTTAATGATGCAGCTATATCCGCTTTCAAGTTGATGTTCAAGGGATATTTCCTGCGGGGTTAATATGTGCATGATATGAAATAAATCAATGAATTACACTGCTAATAAAATATGAAAGTTATTATAATGAATAAAACCAACAGGATGGGTATGGAATATTTAAACATATAGCCGAAGAAGCTGGGCATCTTCACGCCTGCTTCCTCGGCAATGGATTTGACCATGAAATTGGGCGCGTTGCCGATATAGGTATTTGCTCCCATGAAAACGGCGCCCGCTGATATGGCCGCGAGATACGGGATTCTGTCCACGATCAGGCCGGCAACTGCCTGAGCTTCGGGCATGCCGGGATAGAATTTGCCCAGCGCGCTGTTGAAGAATGTAAGATAAGTCGGGGCGTTATCCAGAAAGCTGGAAAGTGTTCCGGCCGCCCAAAAATAATGTGCCGGTGTGTTAACTGATTTTATAAGCCATGCCAGCGCTCCATTTTCGCCTGCTTTCAGTATGGCTAGCGCGGGAATGATAGTCATGAAGATGCCCGCAAACAAATAAGCCACTTCCGCAATGGGAGCCCAACTAAAATCATTCCCTTTTCTTACTTCCGATCTTGTAAAGACAAGCGACAACAATCCCATAACGATCAGGAGCGCGTCTCTGATCAAATTTTCAATAGTTTGATAAATACCGAAAATATTAATTTCTCCCATCCGGACCATTCCACTAAATAAAACTCCGCCGATTATTCCGGCAAGAAAGATGAAATTTAGTGTCCCTTCAATTTTTAAGGGTTCTGGTTCGGAATGCTGTAGCGCTGATTTGTCCTCTTTTTTATACCAGTACAAATCAATGATTAAATAAAGGAACAGAAGGATCGCGCTGGCAAAAGCCATCTGGGGAAACAAATTTAGCGTCCAGAAAAAGGGGACTCCATGCAAAAATCCCAGAAATAATGGCGGATCACCAAGCGGAGTCAGCGCGCCGCCGATGTTGCTGACCAGAAAAATAAAAAATACTATTGTATGAACTCTATATTTTCTCCAGGAATTCGATCTCAAAATCGGCCGGATCATGAGCATGGACGCGCCTGTAGTTCCGATAACGGAGGCCAGGAGAGTTCCAATAAGAAGCAGCAAGAAGTTAACAGCAGGGGTGCCTTTTAATGAGCCCTTTATGTAAATGCCTCCGGAGACAGTAAATAGCGCCCATAAGAGAATAATAAAAGGTATGTAGTCGGCAATGAAAATATGAGCTATCGAGTAAACGGCAGTGCCTTTGAAGAGAAATAAAAAAGGAATGGCCAGAGCCAGTGACCAGAATGCGGAGACTTTGGGAAAATGATTATGCCAGAAGTGCGGAACAAACAGTGGCATTAAGGCTATGGATAGTAAAATTCCAACAAAGGGAATTATTGACCAAAGCGGCAAAATAGAACCAATATTGCTATAATCAATACCTGTCGCTTCAGTGCCGGCAAAGGCAATTGACGGGAGAAAAAATAATAAAATAATTGCCAGTAAAATATAATCAGGCCGATTCCAGAATCTGTTTAAAAGTTTCAAACTCTAAGTCCTTTTCGCAGTTGCTTAATTTTCGGGAATTACCAGCACAGGCAAATTGATAGTCTCAATAATGTCTTCATCAGGGCTATCAAACAAAACATAATACAGTTTATTTCTGCGTTTATGTCCGGTTATTATTAAATCAATATTATTTTCTTCAGAATATTTTACGATTTCGGAGTCGAGATCACCCTTGGAAACTGCATATGTAATCTTCGCCTGTTTCAATAATTCGGCAGGAGCAATTTCTCTTACCTTCAGGGCTACAGCGTCTTCATGGTCCGTCGGATGACGATAACCGGCCTGGCTGTCATTAATATAAAGTATATGGACTTGGGCGTTGAATATTTGTGCAAACTCTAAGGCCTTTATTAAGGAAGAAACATTGTCCGAATCCAGATCGATGGGATATAGAATATTTTTGAAATTAATCATGGTTATCTCCGTATAATCCGGTTAATTTATTACTGGCATATAGAAAAAAGAAGCGGTAAAGTCAATGGCAGATTCGCAGGGATGAATTATTCACCCCCCCCCAACAAAAGGAGACGAACATGAAAAAAATTTGCATATCCTTAATGATTGCTGTTTTGTTATTGTGTTTTTTACCTTTGGCGCAGGCGCAGGAATATGGTAAGATTCGGGCGCTTCAGCAAAGGGCGGCTTATGTGACCAAACAAAAAAATGATTTTATCGTCCGGGTTTTGACTTCCTACAAAATCCTTCACGAAATTAACGAGCAGGGTGTTGTGATCCGCATTAATATGGATGAAAAATGGATGGATATAACTGCTATCGAAATTGTGCCTGTGCTCAAAGAAGCAGCCGACAAACGTCAGCAAGTCGCCGCGCATGAATTATACTTTTTTACAGCAAACGGAATACTGGATGTTGTGTCGGAATTAACCATCCGGTGATCACTACTTACCAACCGAGCTTTTCGCTTGTGCCAGCTTGTCTTTGTCCAGATAATATTTGCCATCGCCGGTTTTGATAACTATTTTGTCGGCAGTCAGGATGTTGAGCGCTTTTGGGCGTATATTACCCGTGCCCACACGAAAGAAGTTTTTCCGTTCTTCCTGAAGTTTGATCGCCTTAGCCGCGCTGAATGCTCTGGCTTCTTCCATTTCGGCGATAATCTTGAAGCACATCCGCCGCACGCCCAAGCCGCCCGCATAAATTGCCAGCACGACAAACACAATAAAGGCGACAAGTAGCAGAAGTATTTGCAAATAGACCGGCATATTATTTAACTTTCCTTATTAATTTATTTTTTATTCTTTGATCCCTGCGATCTTTTTTGCCATCTTCTTTTTTTGCTCAAGATTTCCCTGGCGACCGATCATTATTCGCTGTGCCTGTGGTGAACCTGCGCCGTGCATGGACTCAGTCCTGTAGCCAACGGCAGCTGTACCGAGAGTAATATTTTCGACCAGGCGCATAATACGGCAGCGATCCTCGGAAGAAACATTGGCTGCGCCTTTCAAATATTTTTCCAGGACTTTGCCAATCTCCGGATGCTGCAGATCTTTTTCTGAAGCCATAGTCACCATGAGGCCCCCGGCAATATCCTCGGCCAGGCGGGCGATCTCGTAAGGGAAACGGGTCACGTTTTGCTTGCAAACATTGGCCAGCAGCAGATCAATCAGATAGGTGCCGGAAGCGGTTTTATGCCCCTGTGAAGAACAGGCAATGCCGCAGGAATAAAGGGTTTCGTTGAGATGGGTCATTTCAATCAATTTATCTTTGATGTGAGATGCTTTGGCCGCACCGTTATAGTCGGCAGCCAGAGCCGCCGCGCCGATTAAAACATCGCCTACGCCAACTTTACAGCCGCCGTAGCTCTGACGGTGATAGCCGGCAAATCGTTCCACCAGCATTGAGCTAAATTCATATTCGCTGCACATCAGAACATTTTCCCAGGGAACAAAAAGATTATCAAAGACCATCAGCGCTTCATGACCACCGAATTGGGCATTGCCCACATCAATAGTGCCACCTTCCATTTTACGGGTATCGCAGGATTGACGCCCGTAGATATAATAAACTCCATCAGCATCCGCGGGGCAGACAAAGGACACGGCATAGTCGGCGTCATCATTTCCCATGGTAAGAGTGGGCATTACCAGAATCCAGTGGGAATTTATCGCGCCGGTCTGATGGGCTTTCGCGCCACGGACAACGATTCCTTTGTCGTTCTTTTCTACCACATGGACAAAAAGATCCGGATCGGCCTGCTCGTGAGGTGCCAGGCCACGGTCGCCTTTTGTGTCTGTCATGGCGCCATCAACGGTAAGATCATCATCCTGAACCATTTTTAGAAATTTAGTAAAGCGTTCATGGTACTTGGTGCCCAGTTTCTTGTCCATTTCAAAAGTTGTGCTATCCACGGCATTCATGGCGTCCATGCCCACACAACGCTGAAAGCACGAAGCAGTCTTTTGCCCCAAAAGACGCTGCATTTTAACCTTTTTGACCAGATCATCCGTGCTCTGATGAAGGGCTGTAAAACGGTTGATCTTTTTACCGGTTAGATGTGATTTTGTCGTCATCAGGTCTTCATGTTGCGGATCCTGGGCAAGGGCATAGGTCATCTTTACTGAATTCATCGAAGGTCGAATAATGGGGTTATCCACGGGGTTTTTTATCAACTCTCCCATCAGGTAAATTTTGAAATTCATTTTGCGCAAACTATCTTCATACTGCTGCGGCGTTTTCAGTGCCATCTTCATACCTCCTGAGCTTTGCCATGCTGACTATCCGGATTGTTTGCCTGACATTGTGTCAATTTTTACATCTATAATAATAATTTTGTCAAGTTCATCATCGGAGTAAGAAAAACCGCTTCTTCCGGCGTATTTTTCCATTAGTATATCCAGTGCCTTTTTCTTTCCGCTATTGTCTTCAATAAAAAAGGCCTGACCAAATCCGATAACGCTCACATATTTCATTCCCCAGGAACATGCTTTCTGGCCCCCAACAATTTCACCTTCGATATCCATTTCAAAACAAACTGAATTGTTTTTTCGAAGAATATCAATTTTTTTGCCTTCTTTTGCCGAGTGAAAATACAGATGATTATTGCTTAAGGCAAAATTGACCGGAACAATATATGGATAATTCCCATCAACTAAAGCGATCCGGCAGCAGTTGGTTTTTTTTATAATTGCGTCAATTTGCTGGCGATCTTTTATTTCTTTGTCAGCCCTTCGCATTTTACCTCCTCGTTTAAATTATTCACAAGAAATCTTGCTTTATTATCATTGGTTATGATAAAAAACACAATATTTTATATTCCCCGCTTTTTAAAAGTGTCAGATGAAAACAGTTAACCGATGATTAATGAGCAGGTTAAGCGCGATCTGGTTTCCGGGGAAGAAGCTGCCAATTCCGTAACAAATGCGGCCAAGTAAATGGTTTGCCGGTCTTTAGTTAGCTGGCAAAAAAGTAAAGGAGTCTTTTAATATAATCCGTGGATAAAAAAACAAATAGTGCCATAGGTGTGTTCGATTCCGGTATTGGCGGCCTTACCGTCGTGCGTGCTTTAATGGAACGCCTGCCTTTTGAAGACATCATTTATTTCGGTGATACCGCGCGTGTGCCTTACGGTATCAAATCGGTGGAGACAATCAATCGTTACGCCTTGCAAATTACCGAATTTCTTGTTCAGAAGGATGTGAAGCTGCTGATCGTGGCCTGCAATACAATGGCGGCAGTGGCTTACGAGGCTATTCGTGATTTATCGCCTGTGCCGGTGCTGGAGGTGATTGAAGCCAGTGCCAAAAGTGCAGCACACGATACCCGCAACAAATCTATCGGGGTTATCGGGACACCGGCGACAATTAACAGCAACGCCTATGCCCGCGCCATTAACTTGTTGGATAAGGAAGCTAAGGTATTTTCTCAGGCCTGCCCGCTGTTTGTGCCTCTGGTGGAGGAAGGCTGGTTTGACCATCAGGCGACAAGGCTTATTGCCGAAGATTATTTAAAACCGGTAATTGCCGAGCAAATCGACACACTGGTTTTGGGTTGCACTCATTATCCGCTGCTCAAACCGATGCTGCAGGAAATTGTTGGGCAGGGAGTAAAATTGATTGACTCGGCGGAAGCGATGGCCGACATTACCGCGGATCTGATTAATAAAGAAAATATGGGCAATTCAAGCGGTAAGCCGGCGGATTATCTGTTTTGTGTAACGGATGTACCGTACCGCTTTCAAACGATTGGAGAGAGGTTCTTGGGGCGAACTTTATCTCGTGTGGAAATGGTCAGCCTGTGAGGGACATTTAGAACAAGGGGTTGCAACCCCTTGTTCTCGGCGATTGTACAAAAGGTGGACAACAATCATAATAAATACTTTTCGTCCAGGATTGAAAAATGAAAATTATCCTTGCCGGTTATAATATAGATTACGATCTGATTCGCGAGCTCAAAGAAAAAAGCGCGTTTGGTCAGGATTTGACGCCGGAAACCATTTCTGCAGCTTACGCGCGGATCAGCCGCAGTCCCAAGCCGGTTAATGAACTGCGGGAAATAGCCCGCGCGGAAGTGGACAAATCCCGCAAGTCCAATAACAACATTGTTTTTGAAATGGGGCACAGCTCCGTTGCGGAGCATGCCGTCTTTAATATCGACGTGATCGGAGTTTCCCGGCTGCTGGTCGAAGAAATTGAAAAATTCCGCTTATGCTCGTTTACGGAAAAATCTCAACGCTACGTTCTTTTCAATAATGATTTTATTATTCCCGAAGAAATTCAACAGGCGGGCATGACTGATTTGTATGCTGCGACTGTCAGGATGCAAAACGACTACTATCATCAACTCTATGAGCAGTTAAGGCCTTATGTCTTTGCCCAAAATAAGCCGCTTGCGGAGATCGCCGCCAATCGTTCGATGCTGGAAGGATGGGCCAAGGAAGATGCCCGATACGCCATAGCATTGGCCACCGAAACTCAACTGGGCATGACGATCAATGCCCGTAATCTGGAACTCATGCTCAGAAAGCTTGCCGCCCTGCCACTGGCAGAAGCACAGGAGTACAGCAAAAAACTTTACGCGGCCACAAAAGATATTGCACCTTCTCTGATCCGTTACACCCAGGCTACCCAGTATGACCGCGTCACCAGACAGAACTTACAAAAGCAAACGGGGAAGATTGCGCAAAAAAATTCATCTGTGCAGGAAACCCCGGATAAAATATCTGATGTTCAGATGGCTTTCGCCACGCCGGATGCTGATCTCCAAGTTGCCGCCACACTGCTTTTTTCATCTTCGGGTTTTAATTACGGTCAATGCTTAACGCAGGCAAGGCAAATGAGTCCGCGCGATAAAACGAGCTTGTTTAAGAGTGCCTTTGCCAACATTAAACCCTATGATGCGGTCTTGCGGGAGCTGGAAAATGTGGATTTGCAATTTGAGCTGATTCTGAGCGCCAGCTGTTTTGCGCAGCTCAAGCGCCACCGAATGGCGACAATAATTTCTCAGGATTATGATCCACGCCTGGGTGTGACAATTCCTGCGGCGGTGCGTGCTGTAGGCTCGCAAAAAGAGTTTATGGAAGTGATTAAAAAGACAAACGACGCATACACTCAGATAAAACAAAAACATCCGCTGGCAGCAGCGTACGTTCTGACGAATGCCCACCGCAAGAGAGTGTTAATGAAACTAAATGCCCGGGAATTGTATCATCTGGCGCGCCTCAGAACTGACGAGCATGCCCAATGGGACATTCGCGAGCTTTCAGAAAAAATGCTCAAGCAGGCGAGAAAAGTTATGCCTCTGACGCTGATGATGGCTTGCGGCAAAGATAGTTTTGATAAGCTCTATAAAAGCGTCTTTCCGCCTATTTCTTGACCAAATTTGATCACATGATTGATAAAAAGCAACTCTTCATTCTTCTTTGCGCCACCACTACAAGCGCGTTTCTGACACCTTTTATGGGATCGGCAGTCAACGTTGCCCTGCCTATTATTGCTAATGAATTATCCATGACGGCATTGGCTCTGAGTTGGGTAGCTACAGCTTTCCTTTTGGCTGCGGCGATAACCCTTGTACCCTTGGGGCGGTTGGCCGATATTTATGGCCGCAAAAGAATATTTCTCTATGGCGCGATAATTTTCACCGTGGCTTCCCTTCTTTGCATCTGGTCTCCTACACAAACTTTTTTAATTGTAATGCGCGCAATCCAGGGCATTGGCGGTGCGATGATCTTCAGTACCGGGACGGCAATGCTGGTTTCCGCTTATCCTGCAGGCGACCGGGGCAAAATACTGGGAATTAATATCGCAGCAGTTTACATCGGACTGACAGTTGGTCCGTTCATTGGCGGTTTGCTCACGGAGCATTTGGGATGGAGATACATTTTTATTTTTACGGCTATTTTGGGAGCCATTGTTATTGTGCTTACAAAGGTTATGGTTAAAGAAGAATGGGTGGGAGCCAAAGGTGAAGGATTTGACCTTGCTGGGTCTTTGCTTTATGCCGTAGCACTTTTTGCCATCATGTACGCTCTTTCTTTACTACCCTCCTGGATGGCGGTTTTACTAATTGCCGTCGGACTGATCTGTTTCATCTTCTTCGTTTTTCGGCAGCTGAAAATACCATTCCCTTTATTAAATATCCGCTTATTTTTAGATAATAAGGTATTCGCTTTTTCCAATCTTGCGGCACTGATCAATTATTGTGCTACATTTGCAGTAACCTTTTTGCTCAGCCTTTATTTGCAGCACATCAAAATGCTCACACCATCTCAGACAGGCGTGGTTCTTATTGCCGAGCCGGTTGTGCAGGCGCTCTTCTCACCGCTTGCAGGAAGGCTCTCCGACCGTTATGAACCACTGATAATTTCCTCCATTGGCATGGTGCTGAATGTTGTCGGCCTCATTCCATTGATCTTTATCCATAATAATACAAGCATTTACTATATTGTAATTTGTTTGATAATATTAGGGATTGGTTTCGCTCTTTTTTCCTCGCCTAATGTTAATGCTACAATGAGTTCGGTGGAAAATAAATTTTATGGCATAGCTTCGGCGACTCTGGGTACCATGAGACTGGTCGGGCAGATGTTCAGCATGGGTATTACGATGCTTGTCTTTGCTGTAATCATCGGAAACAATACTATATCAAACGCTAACAAGCCGCTACTTCTGCAGAGCACTCAAATTATTTTTATTATTCTGGCCGTTATTTGTGCCGCAGGTATTTTTGCATCGCTGGCGCGGGGTCGTGTGCATGAAAAATAATATTATCAGTTTAGCCATCGGGCTTACCGCCGGATTTTTTAGTGGTATTTTTGGAATTGGCGGTGGCTTGATTATGATTCCTCTGATGGTGGGTATTCTTAAACTCGGCCAGCATCAGGCGCATGGCACCAGCCTGGTCGCCATTGTATTTACCGGGCTAAGCGGCGCAATCAGCTACTCACTCAATGGCTCCATCAATCTCACCGCCGCGATATGTCTGGCTGCAACAGCCATGCTCACAGCCCGCGCCGGAGCTCGCTATTGCCATGTGCTTCCCGCATGGAAATTGAAAAAATATTTTGGAGTGTTTCTGATTTTGTGCGCCATTTTTCTGATTTTAAAACCGTTTATCAGCAAATCTACCGAAGCAGTACCTCTTTATTTTCAAATAGGTGTGTTTTTAATAGCCGGCGCTTTTACCGGATTTCTTTCCGGCATGATGGGTGTCGGTGGCGGGACGATCATGGTTCCGGCCATGGTATTGCTTGCCGGTTTCAGCCAGCATTTAGCTCAGGGAACATCACTTTTAGTCATGATTCCGGCGGGAGGCGTTGGCGCATTCACGCATTGGAAGTTGGGCAATGTGGCAACGAGCATTCTAGCCGGACTTGTTCCGGGAATTATATTAGGTGCTTACCTGGGCGGATATATTGTCCACTTTATTCCGGATACACCGCTTCGTCTGGCGTTTATCGCCGCTATAATTCTTATGGGTTTTCGCTATGTTCGTTCATTAGCTCCCAATGATGTTTTAGTTGATTAATATTGCTATGGTAAGGAAATCTACCAACTTTTGGAATAATGAAATATTTTGTTAGACTTTAACGCTAATCCTCAGGCATAATCCACACAATTTGTTCTTTGCGAACAATTATCGTCTTTCCCGGTTGCCCGGCGACGGAAGCATCGGTCAAAACCGCAAAGTTGGCTTCGTCCGAAGAATTGAGCAAATCGGTTAATCTGGAGTGAGTCTTAATATTGATTTTTCCCTTTATCGTGGTTCCGTCTGTGAGACGAACCGATACACTTTTCTTGTTCTGTTGTTCTTTCATGCGAACCCTCCCGTTTGAAGTTATATAAGTAAATGGTAATTTACCGATTGGAGATTACTTAATATTATATATAATAAATATCAAGCATTTCAATCTTTATTGTGGTGCCGAGGAATAATGGACTTTGAAGGTTTTCAGAAGCGGAACAAAGGACTCAGGCATTTTTGGGCGAAGTTCTTGGTCTTCATCTTTATCGCTCTTTACTCCTTTTTTGTATGTTGACACATTGGCACATTTAAAGTTAAAAGATTGCTAGATCTTTTCAAGGAAGTGCCAAGGTCACTGGTGGGCCTCCTGGACTTCAAATCCAGTGTGTGGCGCTAGAACCGTCACAGGTGGGTTCGATTCCCATGCGCTTCCGCCAGAAAAATATGCCTCAAAAGAAAGTTTGATTGCGATAAAGGATCAGTTTGACAGGTATTTTAAATTAATTATATAATTAAGTATCATTTTAGAAGGAGCATAAATATGAAAAAATTAGCGATTATAGTTTTGTCTGTTTTTTTCATTTTTCCGGCCTGCCTGTCGGCTCAAAATTCTTCCCCGGAAGAGATGTTTAAGAAAAGCTTCCCGAAGAATAATTTTGAGAGCATCACTCCTACAAAAATTAAAGGAGTGTACGAGGTTTATACTGGCAATCAGATTTACTATTATATGCCGGAAGCAGAGGTTATTCTTGCTGGCAGCATAATTACCAAAGACGGGATAGATCTGACGCGTAAAAGCAATTCAGGCAAGATTGCCAAGAAAATGGCGACTTTGCCTTTAGACGATGCCTTGAAAATCGGCAATGGAAAAACTCCTGTTGTGGAATTTATGGATCCTGATTGCTCTCACTGCCGTGAGGCATACAATTATTTTTCCAAGCGTAAAGATGTAACCATGTACGTTTTTTTCTTTCCTGTATTTCAAGACTCGGGGAAAAAAATAAAACATATTTTATGCGCCAAAGATAAATTGAAAACTTATGAAGATTATATGTCAGGAAAAATCGATAAAAACGCCCCGCTGAATATTTGTACCGACAAGAAAATTGAAGAAACTGCCAAGACTCACCTACGGCTTGCTTCTCAAGCCGGAGTAAGAGGAACGCCTCTTTTTTACATCAAAGGACAGGTAGTTGATGGTTTTGAAGCCGCAGTAATCGAAAAACTTTTAAAAGATTAGGGAGGCTTTTATGAAGATGTTCTCTTCGGCTTTAATTAGTGTTGTCGTTTTAGTAGTTTTTTCTGCCGGATTCGCTTTTGCTCAGCCTACCGCCAAGGCTCTGGTGGACGATGCTTGTTCCAAGTGTCACGGCATAAAAAAAGTTTATAGCGCGAATAAAAACGCCGCCGAATGGGGAATAACACTAGACGGGATGATCAAAAAGGGAGCTAAAATAAAGACGGAAGAAAGAGACGCTGTTCTCAAATACTTGAACACTCTAAACAAGTAATTTTGCTTTTTGGTGGTGGCTTTCCGTAAAGAAGGCAGCTATCTAATCTTTGCCCCTGTTTTGGCATCCTTGTCGAAAGATAGGATCGTCAACCCCTGATCTGTATCGGTTGCTAAAATCATGCCGCGTGATTCGACTCCCATCAGTTTGGCTGGTTTCAGGTTAGCAACAATAACCACCTTTTTACCAACCAGATCCGCCGGATTGTAATCTTTGCCGATACCGGCAACAATTGTTCTTTCTTCACCAATATCGATTTTAAGCTTTAAAAGTTTGCTGGATTTGGGAACAGTTTCCGCCTCCAAAATTTTTGCTACACGCAAATCGATTTTGGTAAAATCCTCATACTCAATGACCGGTTGTAAATCCAAAGTATCCGCTTCTGCTTTGGCAGGGGAAACTTCTTTTTCCACTTCAATCCGGGGGAATAATGAATCGCCGCGGATTAAAGGGTTGCCCGCGGTTAATGCAACATCTTTCCTGATAATCGAAAAATCAAGTTTTTGAGATTCACTAATGCCGATTTGCCGCAAAATTTTCTGGGCCGTCTGCGGCATAAAAGGAGTAATTAAAATAGCAATAGCCCGAAGTGCCACAAGTAAATTATACATGATTGCCAGAAGTTTTTCTTTGTTTACCGGATCCTTTGCCAGGTTCCACGGTTCATTTTCGACTATATATTTGTTAGCAGTATTAATAAATTCCCAGATCGCAATCAGAGCCTTATGCAAAGACAGATCGCCAAAACAAGCTTCAACTTCATCGATGGTTTTTATCGCGGCTTCCCGAAGCACAGAATCTCTTTGAGCAGGAGTAATTGCCGGGATCTTGCCATCGCAGTATTTGATGACCATAGTTATAGAGCGGCTGACCAAATTCCCCAGATCATTGGCCAGATCGGAATTTAGCCGCTGGACAAAAGCTTCCTCGGAGAAGTTGGAATCCAACCCGAAGACCATATCCCGCAGAAGAAAATAACGAAACGCGTCCAACCCGTATTTATCTTTCAAGTCCAGGGGGCGAATAACATTACCCAGGCTTTTCGACATCTTGCTTGCGTCTGAATTCCAATAGCCGTGCACATTCAAATGTTTAAAAGGCTCGATGCCCGCGGCTTCGAGCATTGTCGGCCAGTAAATACCGTGCGGCTTCACAATATCTTTGGCGATCAGATGCTCGGCTACCGGCCAAAACTTCTTAAATTTATCTCCATCGGGGTAATTTAGCGCTGTGACATAATTGATCAAGGCGTCAAACCAGACATAGGTTACATAGTTTTCATCAAAAGGCAGCGTGATTCCCCATTGCAGGCGGGTTTTCGGGCGCGAGATACAAAGATCTTCCAGCGGTTCGCGCAAAAAGGCCAGCACTTCATTTTTGTATCTTTCCGGGCGGATATAATCAGGATGGTTTTTGATGTGATTGATCAACCAGTCCTGATATTTGCTCATCTTGAAAAAATAATTCTTTTCTTCAATATACTGAGGTTCTTTGCCGTGCTCAGGGCATTTCTTGTCGATAATCTCTTTTTCAGTCAAAAATCTTTCACAGCCAAAGCAGTAATAACCGCCATAACTGCCGAAATAAATGTCGCCGGCATCGTAAACTTTCTGCAAAATGCCGCGTACAGTTTCAATATGGTCAGTATCAGTTGTCCTAATGAAATAGTCGTTGGTTACGGAAAGTTCCGGCCAGAGATTCCGAAACTGAGCGCTGATTTTATCCGCGTATTCTTTAGGCGTAATTCCCGCCTTCTGTGCCGCTTCGGCAATTTTGTCACCGTGCTCGTCTGTGCCGGTGACAAAAAAAGTGTCGTCACCTGCCATGCGGTGGTATCTGGCCAGGGTGTCGGCGACAATTGTCGTATAAGCATGTCCGAGATGAGGAGAAGCATTCACGTAATATATTGGTGTTGTTATGTAGAATGATTTTGGCATGTTCACCCTCTGTTAGTTATTGAAAATCGGCATCGCTGTCCATTTTTTCCAATTCTATTGTTTTGTTGTCTTTCGGTGAAATCGCATTAAAGGCATCAGCGTTACCGATGATTTTAGCTGCTTTGGGGCATTTTTTTGATCCTGCGTATCCTTCATGTTCGAAGGACAGACAGCACATCAGCCGGCCGCATAAGCCGGATATTTTTTCCGGATTAAGTGACATGCTCTGCTCCTTGGCCATCTTTACTGTAACTCTTTCCAAATTTTGCAAGATTCCAGCGCAGCAAACCATTCGTCCGCACACAGCTATGCCTTTAACTATACGAGCCTCCTGCCTTGCGCCGACTTGTTTTAGTTCTATTCGGGTTTTGAATTTTTGCACAAGGTCTTTAACTAATTCACGGAAATCAACTCTGGCTTCAGCGCTGAAATAAAATATCATTTTGCTTTTATCGAAGAGGCAATCCACACCAACCAATTTCATGGCAAGGCCTTTTTCGTCGATTTTTTCTATACAAATTTTCCTGGCTTCATCTTCCAGTTTTTCAGTTTCTTCTTTGATTCTTAAATCTTCAACGGTTACCTTGCGTACAACCTTTTTGATGTTTGCCGGAAATTCCGATTGGTTGCATCTTTTTACATCGGCAACAATAATCCCCAGAGCCAAACCATTATCGGTATTTACAATAACCTGTTCACCCTTATGGATGATCAGATCGGCAGCGCTGAAACTATAGATTCTGCCTTCTTTCTTAAATTTGACGCCGACTATGTTTGTAAGCAACTTAATCTCCCATCTGTTAACTTTATAGTTGCAGTTTAAATGCCATTGTCTCCAAAGTCAACGATTTGTTGACATTCTGTTCCATTGTTCCCCAAGCTTTTTCCAGAAGCGCGATGTTTTGGAGAATCTGTTCACCGGACAGGCGCGATGCCAATGAGGCGATCAAGGAAGAATTATCCTGGTTGATCATCATTTGTTCATTATTGGTTTCTTTATAAACTAAGGCGTCACGAAAACAAGTTTGAAGAATATTAAATCCCTGCTTAATTTCCCTTTTATCCTGGCCGAAAAAAGAGGCAAAGGCAAGCAAACTCAAGGGCTCGCTTTTTTTTGTATTGGTAAGTAAACTCAATATTTCTGCGCGGTAGGCAATTACGTCATCTTTATTTAATTCCATTGCCTGACCGATAGATCCACCCGATAAACCGGCCAGCAATAACGCGTCTTGCTTTTCCATATTTTGGCGCTCAATCAGAAATTTAGTTACGGTATCAATGGCCGCCGGATTAAAACGCATGTGACGGCAACGGGAAATTATTGTTGACGGCAATGTATATGGTTTGGCTGTGACGAGGATTAATATATTGGCTGGTGACGGCTCTTCCAATGTTTTTAAAAGAGCGCTGGCCGCCTCATCATTCATCTTGTCGGCATTGTCGATGATAAATACGCGCCTTCGGCCTTCCATTGGCTTAAAGGTCATCTGCTGCTGAATTTCGCGAATCGCACGGATGCGAATAAATTGACCTTCTGCTTCAACAAGGAAGATATCCGGGTGATTATTGTGACTTATTTTCATGCAAGACGGACATTTCCCACAGGAATCATTTATTTCGTCCACTTTTTCACAATTAACAACCTTGGCAAATTCCAATGCCAGGGTCTTCTTGCCTGCGGCATCAATTCCGCTGAATAGATAAGAGTGTCCTACACGATTCTGAGCCAGAGCTTGTTTAAGAATTACTATTTGTTTTTCGTGGCCGTAAATATCAAGAAATGACATAATCTCGGGTCTGCCTTATGGGAATCCGCCGTACTGGACTTCTAGCGATTGATAAAAGCTAATATATGCTTGCGCACTTCTTCCTGAATTGTATCGACATCGCGTGCCGCGTCAATTAATTGAAAACGCCCCGGTTCATTTTTGTAAAGGTTGAGGTAACCTTCACGAACCCGGTTGTGGAAATCTAAATTTTCCCTTTCAAATCTGTCAGAAAAGGAAGAATCTTTGAGCAGGTTATCCCTGTCCATGGCTCTTTTCAGACCGATTTCCACCGGTAAATCAAAAAGCAGGGTCAAATTGGGTTTTAACATCATCGATGAATGATCGTTGATAAGTTTGATAAATTCATGGTCCAGACCTCGGCCGAATCCCTGGTAGGCAAAAGTCGCGTCAGAAAAACGATCACATAACACAATCCGTCCCTCTTTTAATGCCGGCAAAATCTTTTCGCGGACATGTTGGGACCGCGCTGCGCAAAACAAAAACGCTTCCGTTTCGGCGCACATGGAATAGTGTTCCCGATTAAAAAGAATGCCCCCGATTTTTCGGCCAATATCAGTCCCGGACGGTTCCTGCGTAATCAAAAGAGGAACATTCATTTTGATTAAATGCTCGGCAACCAGCCTGACCTGAGTAGATTTTCCTGATCCCTCAATACCTTCGAAGGTAATTAATTGGTTCATTGGTTTAGTCCCCACATCTAATTTTTCGGTATTACTTAACGATGCCCAAAATGTACGGTGTAGATATTTATTCAGACAGAAAGATAATATTTAAGGATGGTTTTGAATTATAATTAAATGCAGGGGTAAAGCAACCGGTAAAAACGCTTTAACCCCTGTACCATGTTTGCCATAAGCAACTTATTTTTCCTCACCCGCCACGATCGCTTCTACGGGACATTGATCGGCACAGGTTCCACAGTCGTTACAAAGTTTGGCATCTATAACATATTTGTCTTCACCCTCAGAAATTGCTTCCACTGGACATTCATCCTCACAAGAGCCGCAAGCAATGCATTCATCAGTAATTACATACGCCATTTTCCTTAAATCTCCTTTTATCAAAAATTTATTGTTGAAACTCCAATTCCGTAAGCGCAGCGCAGCGGAGGCTATAATACCCCGCAGCTTTCTTTGGGGTTTATACCCGTGATTTTATAAACTCAAGTAAGCAGTCCATCAGCTTAAACGGAAACAACTTCCTTAACGCCGGGCACTTGCTGTTTAATTATTTTTTCTATGCCCATTTTTAAAGTCATCTGAGACATAGGGCAACCGTGACAGGCTCCGGTCAGCTTAACCTTTACTACACCATCCGCTGAAACATCCACAAGTTCTACATCTCCACCATCGGCTTGCAGATTGGGCCGAACTATATCGATAGCTTTTTGCACTTCTTCTTTCATAAAAAATCTCCGTCATTAATGTAAAGTTAATTGGCTGCTCCCGCTCAACGCGGCATATAATCGACCATGTCGCGAACTACACTGCGAGCCACTTTGGACAACTCCGGTTTTATCAGTATGTAAGTTTCCGCTATATGATGACCGGCTTTCCACATGATTTTACCGGTTGAAGCTTCAATAAATTTCATGCCGATACTTACTTTGGCTACTTTATCTTTATTTTCCACCGCATAATTCCATGAATCTACAGATATTAATAAAAACGCATCAACTTTGGCCAGCTCGCCTATTTTTCTGCTCAAATCCGGATCAGAAAATGTTAGTGAACGCAATTTAAGAAGATAATCAGTCATTACTTTGCGCAGTTCCTCATTGGCCTGAATTTGCCGATTGAGGCTCGCCGTGTCTGTTACATCAGCAAACCACTTCTTTTCGATAAGCACACCGGCGACAATTTGTTCCACATCGCCCCTTGCTTCTTCATAAGTGCCCACATCCACTACCGGGAAAATAGCTATCCTCTGGGGATGAAAATCTTTGGCGGCAGGATCAGACTGTGAATAACGCAATCCACCGCAAGCGATAGTTGTTAATATCAAAAACAATAAAATATATTTAACGAATAATTTGGTGGCCATTATTTTTACAACCTCCTTCTTCCGCGTAAATGGTATCATTAGCGTAGAAAAAACCAAACCAAAACACTTAACCCTGCAATAATATAGCTTGTTTCCAGCAGGCCTTCCAGAACTGCCCCGGAAAACCCGGATTTTCTATCACATAGTTGGAAACAAATCCATATATATAATATGCAGGTAATCAGGAAAAAACTCAAAGAAGAAGTCCAGCCTACGGGATTGGAGATTATCAACAATGCTAATAATATCAACAATATAATTTTAAGCAGGGTTATTGTAGGCTCTTTCCCGAATAATACCGGAATGGTTTCCCTGCCGATTAATTTATCGCTTTGGATTTCTAGAATATCCGACATTGCCGAGCGAATAAACACAACGCCAAAGGTGAAAACAAAAGCGATAATTAAGGCGGCATGAAGGTTATAATTATTATTCAAGGCGGGTAAAATTGCCGTAACCGTTCCCCAGGCTACTGACATGAATATGTTTTTCGAACCGGGCAAATCTTTTAAACTTTGAAAGCGCCATCCCCCGGGCAGGATTTTCATATTGTAGAAGATGCCAGCAAGCGAAATAAAAAACAAGAACATGAAGGGGATTACACCATTATTATAAGCCAGGATCAGGGCAACGGCAACGCAAACTATGGCCGAATAAAGATATAATTTTCCATGCTGCAGGTAAGTTTCTTCTCGAAACGAACCGATGAAGCCTACTGGCGGTTTGCGGCTGATCAATCTGTTCAGCACATGCATCGCGTAGGTGAAAAAAGAGGCAATTGTTATGGATGATATGTTTGCCGGAATGTTTTGCAGGACCATGCAGGCAAGACAAAGGCAACCGGCGCCAACAGCGGAATAGATGTCAGTTTTAATTGCCAGGATCCAAAGATTAAGGAAACTGCCAATTTTTTTTAATTTACGGTTTTGACCTTCGGCGATTCTATCCATCACGCGGTCGATAATCCAGTTGGGGGTTGACGCGCCCGCGGAAACGCCGATACGATCATAGGGATTAAGATTGATATTGCCGATTTCCATCGCGGTTTCGATGTGGAAAGTAGGAGTTTGCTGCTTTTGGGCCAGATCAGTTAACCTTCTGCTGTTGGCGCTGTTTTTCCCGCCGACAACAAACAGGGCATCCATTTCACGGGCCATTGCTATTACTTCCGCCTGCCTCTGCTCAGTTGAAGAACAAATTGTGCTAAAGATAATTGCCTGAGGATAGAGCTCTTTGATTTTATCGACAATGTTTTTGTAATTGTCTGAATCCTGCGTGGTCTGGGCAACAACGCAAACTTTAATCAGCGGGGGCATTTTATAAACATCTTCCGGCGTACCGATGGTAATCCCCCGGCCGTCGGTATAGCCCAAGAGCCCGTCAACTTCGGGATGCTCTTTATCTCCCACGATCACCACCGTATAATTCAGGGCGGTATGTTTTTTTATTATTGCCTGCACATAACCAACTTTCGGGCAGGTAGCGTCAATAATCCTTATACCGCTTTCTTTAATTTTTTTTCTTTCAGCGGGGGCTATGCCATGAGCGCGAATAACCAGAACGGCATTTTCCCGGTCGGTAATTTCATCAACGCTGCCGACAGGAATTATGCCACGGCTTTTGAGCAGTTCAATTGTTTGCGGATTGTGAATGAGCGGGCCGTAGGTGTAAATACGGCAGCTGTGTTCATGCTGGGCAATTTCCAGCACAATATCTACCGCTCGGCGCACCCCCATGCAAAATCCGGCAGTTTTGGCTAGCTTAATTTCCATTTATTTTTTCTTTCGCGCTAAAATAAAAAATTCCTTGTTACCGGCAGGTCCCAAAATAGATGAAGCACAGGTTCGCAGATCTTCTAAATTTATCGATTTACAAAATTCGCTGATTTCTTCAACCACTCGATCATGAACCGTCGGGTCTGAAATTACGCCATTCTTACCTACCTCTTCTTTTGCTGCTTCAAACTGTGGTTTTATTAACGCCAGTATTTGCGCTTCATCTTTGAGCAATCGCAGGATTGCGGGAAGGACAACTTTCAGCGAAATAAACGATACATCAACTGTGGCCAAAGCAGGCTGCTCCGCAAGATCCGCACCATCATAGTGGCGGATATTTGTCCGCTCGATAACAACAACGCGCTTATCCTGGCGCAGTTTCCAGGCCAACTGCCCGTAGCCGACATCAAGAGAGTAAACATTTTTCGCGCCCGCCTGTAAAAGACAATCGGTAAAACCTCCGGTGGAAGCCCCCACATCAAGGGCAACCAACCCCTCAACATTCAGCGCAAATTCATCCAGCGCTCCTTTTAACTTGAGCCCGCCGCGGCTTACATAAGGATTATCCGCGCCCTTTATTTGTATTCCGGCATCGGCAGGTACCAGCGTATCGGCCTTATCCAGGAGGACATCATTGACTTTTATCGCCCGGGCTAAAATAAGCGCCTGAGCTTTTTGTGTTGTCGGTGCCAGATCACGCGACACGAGCAATTTATCTAAGCGAATTTTTTCTGTGTGCATATTTCCATCATTGAGATTCCCAATCACATTGGAAGCGGATCATTTCGCCAGCATTTCCTTCACCGCGCGAAAAATTCCATCTTCATCGATGCCGTAGTGCTGACGTAATTGTGCCTGGGTCGCGTGCTCTACAAATTCATCGGGAATACCCAGCCTCCTTATCTGGACGCCAGTTATATTCTTTTGAGCCAGGCACTCCAGCACGGCGCTGCCAAAACCTCCCTGCAGAACGTTTTCTTCAACGGTGATAATTTTTTTGATCGCAGCCGCAGTATTGGCAATAAGTTCGCCATCAATCGGTTTAGCGAAACGGGCGTTGATGACTTTAATGTTGATTCCTTCCTTTGCCAGTCGTTGAGCTGCGGCAAGCGCCGGGTAAACTGTTGAGCCAATGGCAATTACGGCCAGATCTGAACCTTCTCGCAGCACTTCGCCTTTGCCGATTTCTAGAGTTCTTAATTCTTCGTCTGTGTTTACTCCCAGAGCTTTTCCCCGCGGGTAACGCAGTGATACCGGGCAGCGGCAACCAACGGCAGTCTTGAGCATGTGCCTTAATTCATTTTCATCTTTGGGTGCCATAATGACGATGTGGGGAATATTGCGCAAATAGGAAAAATCAAAAAGCCCCTGATGGGTCGAGCCGTCTTCGCCGACAATACCCGCGCGGTCGATGGCAAAAACTACCGGCAGTTTTTGCAGGCACACATCATGCAAAATTTGATCGTAAGCGCGCTGAAGGAAAGTCGAGTAAATGGCCACAACAGGAATAAACCCTTCGATTGCCAGACCGGCGGCAAAAGTCACCGCGTGTTGCTCGGCAATGCCGACATCATATAAGCGCTTGGGAAATTCCTGAGAGAATTGATCCAGCCCAGTTCCTTCACACATGGCGGCTGTAATAGCGACAATGCGGGAATCAGCGCGGGCAAGCTCCAGCATAGTTTTGCCAAAGACATCTGTGTAACTCGGGATAACGGAAGGCGCGGCCAAAGGCTTTCCTGTTGCCACATCAAAAGGCGACAGGCCGTGATAAGTGAGGGGTTTATCTTCTGCAAATTGGTAGCCTTTCCCTTTTTTTGTAAGAACATGCACAAGAACGGGGCCGGTCAATCCCTTGATATTTTCAAAATTCCGAATGAGGTGATCCAAACGATGACCTTCCAGTGGCCCGACATAGGTAAAGCCCAGTTCTTCAAAAAGGGCTCCGGGAACAACAAACATTTTCAGGGATTCTTCTATTTGGCGGGTTATCCTGACCATTTGTTCGCCAATGCCCGGGATGCCTTTGAGGAAATGCTTTATATCCGCTCTTAATTTAGTTACGGTATGACCGGTCATCATGCGGTTTAAATATGAGGATAGCGCGCCGACGTTAGGCGAAATGGACATTTCATTGTCGTTTAAAACGATGATCATGTCTTTCTGGCGATCGCCCGCCCAGTTCAGTCCTTCAAAGGCCATTCCGGTGGTCATGGAACCATCGCCGATTACGGCGATTATTTTATTGTGCTCACCCTTTAAGCACGCCGCTTCAGCAAATCCCGCCGCAGCGGAGATGGAAGTTCCGCTGTGTCCGACATTAAAGGCATCATAGATGCTCTCTTCTCTTCTGGGGAATCCGCTGATGCCGTTTTTGCTGCGCATGGTGGCGATTTTTTCTTTACGGCCGGTGATAATTTTATGCGCGTAGGACTGATGGCCGACATCCCAGACAATCTTATCTTGTGGAGTGTTAAATACGTAGTGCAAAGCCAGCGTTAATTCCACAGTGCCTAAAGACGAAGCTAAATGACCGCCGCAGGAAGCAACGCTTTGAATAATCAAATCCCGAAGTTCCTGCGCCAGTGTGTTAAGCTCGGGAATGCTGAGTTTACGGATATCAACGGGAAAATTAACGTTTTGTAATACACCGTAATTTGCTGTTTCCTGCGATTTCATGAATTTTCATTCTTTCCTGATAATAAAGTTCTTAAGATTTTCGATTAATAATATAGCTGGCAATAACGCGTAAGGGAAGTGCCCGGTCATCAAAATCAGCAAGGTTTTGAATTGCCGCGGCTAAATGCTCCGATAACTTAATTCTTGCGGCCTCCACGCCCATTATTGATGGATAAGTAACCTTGCCGCGGGCCGCATCAGAGCCGGTTTTTTTCCCCATCAGATTGCTATCACCTTCAACATTTAAAATATCATCGGCAATTTGAAAGGCCAGCCCAATGTTCATGCCGTATTCGGAAAGCGCTCTAACCTTATTCTCGCTCGCTCCGGAAATAATGGCACCGGATTTTACTGCGGCAGCAATTAACGCTCCCGTTTTGCGCCGGTGAATATCTCGCAGCGCTTCCAGATCTGGTTTGGTCTTTTCTGCCAGTAAATCGAGAGTTTGACCGCCGACCATACCGGAAATGCCTGCCGCCTGGGCAATTGTTTGAATTACAGCCAGACGCCGCCCCGCGGGCAGACGCACTTTTTCCGCCTGCGACAACAAGACAAAAGCCTCGGTAAGCAGCGCATCCCCCGCCAAAATTGCTATCGCCTCTCCAAACACTTTGTGGCTGGTCGGTTTGCCGCGCCGGAAATCATCATTATCCATAGCCGGCAGATCATCATGAATAAGCGAATAAGTGTGAATCAATTCCAGTGCGCAGGCAACCGGCATAGCCGGAGCCATATCGCCGCCAACCGCTTCCACCGCGGCCAGACATAGAACCGGCCGGATTCTTTTACCGCCGGCAAAAACACTGTAGCGTATTGCTTTGAATATTTCTGCCGGAATATTGTCCTCAGATGGTAGATAACGCATTAGCGCTTCTTCCACAATTGCTTGCCTGTCATTCAGATAGGCTTTAAGGAATTCCTCATCAGTTTCCATCGCCGTCTTCTTCCTGAAAACTTTTTACTTTCAGGGAATCTTCACTTCCCAGGAGTTGTTCGACGCGCCTTTGCGTTTCATCGAGCTTGGCTGAACAAAAGCGGATCAGTTTGATCCCTTCTTCAAAAGATTTCAGCGCGTCATCCAGCTGCATATCCCCCTCTTCCATTTTCCTTACTATATCTTCGAGTTTTTCCAAAGCATCCTCAAACTTTTCTTTTGCCATAGTTTTTACTCCCCGTATATTTTTTCGATTCTAGCGTCGAAGTTGCCATTTGCCAATTGAATATTTACCTCTTGACTTGTCTTCAGTGCCTCGGCTTGCCGGACAATTTCACCTCCCGGCAACTTGCGGGTAATGCTGTAACCTCTTTGCAATACAGCCAAAGGACTAAGCGAAGAAAGAACCGCGGCGTTTTTCCGCAGACGCTCCTGACGCACCACCCAATAGCTCCTCCAGTTATTTAGTGTATCTTTTTGTAAATTATTGAGCAACATTCTTATTTCCTGGATCTGCTTTGCCGGGTTTTGATGTTTCAGACTCAACTCCAGTTTCTGCAATTTGCTGCTCAGATATTGTCTTTGGTGCCCCATGTCCCGATGCATTCTTTGCTGCAAATCATCCAGGTGAATTTGTAAGTCAATCAACAACCGGCGCGGATCTTTGAATCTTTCCTGAAGTCCTGCAAGGGATTTCTTTCTATCGACAATGTAGCGGCTATAACCCGCGATTGTCCTTTTTTTGAGACTATTAATTTTAGCCAGCAATTCCATTTTTTCGGGTACTACTAATTCCGCCGCCGCCGATGGCGTGGGCGCGCGCAAGTCCGCCACAAAATCACAAATAGTAAAATCAGTTTCATGGCCTACTGCCGAAACTATGGGAATGGCTGAACTGAAAATTTTACGTGCCAGACTTTCATCATTGAAAGGGCCCAGATCTTCCAGAGAGCCGCCGCCGCGGGCAATGATGATCACATCAACAGATCCATTTGTATGCAGGTTACTCAGCGCTTGAATTATTTCCGCGGCAGCATCGCTGCCCTGCACCTTGACCGGAGCGATTAAGATATTCACCGCCGGATAGCGCCGTTTGGTTACATTTAAAATGTCCCTGATCACGGAACCGGTAGGTGATGTGATTACACCAATTTTCTTTGGTATAAAAGGGAGTTCTTTTTTATACTGCTTATCAAATAAACCCTCGGCAGCAAGTTTAGCTTTGAGTTGCTCAAAAGCTTTTTGGAGCGCTCCGACGCCGCGCGGCTCCACGGATTCGATAATTAACTGATAATCGCCGCGGGGAGGATAAACACTAAGCCTGGCGCGGCACAAGACGCTTAAGCCTTCTTCCAATTCAAAATCGACCGAACGGTTTTTTGGCGAGCCATACTTGCGGAAATAAACCGCGCGGATCTGGCTTTTGTCATCTTTGAGAGTAAAATAAACGTGACCGGATTGGGGCCTGTGCAGATTAGAGACTTCGCCTTCGACCCAGACAAAACCAAAGGTTTCCTCCAGGACGTATTTAATATTTTCATTGAGCTGTGAAACTGTAAGAATTTCTTTCATCTGCACGGTCATGTGCTGTGAACTACCAGAAATTAGCAGGTAAAACAAGATTGAATTTAAACCGATTCGCTGCCTTTTTTTCATTGACATACAAGATTGTTCTTGCTATCAGAAACAACGTCTTATCGGGATTCACAAAAATTAAATGAGTGAGGATATGTTATTAGTGGGTAATAACAAAAGTACAGTTCCGGTCTTCCTTGCAGTTCTGTTCATGCTGTTCATCATGGCCGGCCTTCCGGGAACATCAATCTCCGCGGATGAAGACGCCGGCAAGCAAGAAGTTAAAAAAGAAGTAAACCAACAAAAGAATCCCTACGCCAACGCACAAATAACCATCAAAATAATACCTTCTGTCAAGAAAACATTTGGATATGACATTCTCTTACAGGGAAAACCATTAGTGCATCAGCCCAATATACCGGGATTGCCGGGCAACGAAGGATTTACCACAAAAGAAAGGGCGAGGAAGGTTGCCGAATTTGTGGTGAAGAAGATTAGAAACAATGAAATGCCGCCGATGGTAACAATTGACAACTTGAACAATATGGGTGTATTGAAATAACATTAAATTAAAGAAAAACAATAAAATATAAAAAAGGGGATGTGTTTATGAAGAAATGTACATTAGTAGTTATTGCCTTGCTCTATATTTTTCTTAACGTCAATATGCTTTTTGCTGATTCCTGGGATCCTAAAGCCTCGTCCCCCTCGGCGATGAAGACTCGTTATAGTAGAGGCTTCTCCATCGGGACCAAGGGCTACACCGGGATGGCAGCTAGTACTTCTACCGGCACAACAGGTACAAAAGAATTCTGGGAGTATAACCCTGCCACCAATAGCTGGACATCGAAGGCTTATTTCGGCGGCGGGGCGGGGCTGTTGCGACAAGCCGGCGTCGGCTTCTCCATCAATGGCAAAGGCTACATGGGGACGGGAAGAAACGGTGCAACATTTTACAATGATTTCTGGGAGTACACTTGGGCAACCGGTGTCCTCGGTGGCACATGGACGTCGATGACCTCTTTCCCGGGGCTGGTAAGATCTAACGCCGTCGGTTTCTCCATCGGGACCAAGGGCTACATGGGGACGGGATGGAACGGTACAACATATTACAAAGATTTCTGGGAGTACGATCCTTCAGTCGGTGTCGGTGGTACCTGGACACAGATGGCCGATTTCGGGGGGGCGGCGCGAGCTAATGCCGTCGGTTTCTCCATCGGGGACAAGGGATACATCGGAACGGGATACGACGGTACAACATATTACAAAGACTTCTGGGAGTACGATCCTTCAGTCGGTGCCGGTGGTACCTGGACGCAGAAGGCCGATTTCCCGGGGCCGGCGCGACATGAAGCTGTCGGTTTTGGAAGCGCAACCAAGGGTTACATCGGGGCGGGATCGGGATCCGACCAAGACTCCTTCCATCAAACAATGTACAATGACGCCTGGGAGTATGACCCTGCCACCAATAGCTGGGCGCAGAAGGCCGATATCGGGACGTCGTGGATAAGTTCCACCTACGGTTTCTCCATCGGGACAGCGCTCTACATCGGATATGGACTGAATAACAGTACGACGAGTAGAAGCTTTTTGGAGTACAATCCTACTTCCCCCGATCCGTTCACCTTTACCGATCTGAACCCTGCGGAAAGAAACGCAACGTTCGGGTCAAGCATAACGGTATCAGGGCTAAATACCGGTCAAACAAATTTCGTCAATATCACAGGATGCGACCCTACAGGCGGCGGCTGCTATTACAATGTTAACGGCACGCAGTGCTTGGATGACTACAATAACACGGGATATTGCGTGCGCGACGACATTGCAGTGCAAAATGGTGATATCGTAACAGTAACAGTGATTTCATCAGGACTCCACTCAACGACGACGAGTACAACACTGAATATTGGCGGGGTATCCGGCACCTTCAGTGTAACCACACCTCCGGGAATTGATCCTGTGCCTGGTGAAGGTAGCGGCAATGGCGGCGGATGTTTCATCGCGACGGCGGCATTCGGCACGCCGCTGGCGGGACAGGTGGAAATCCTGCGGCAGTTTCGAGACAGGTATCTGTTGACCAATGCTCCGGGGCAGAAATTTGTCGCCTGGTATTACCGCAATGGTCCTGTTGCCGCAAAATATATTGAAGACAAGCCTCTGATCAAGGCGGCAGTCAGAGTGGCGCTGTATCCTTTGATCGGCTTTTCCTTGCTGCTTATTTCCGGCTATCTGCCCTTCGTGACAGTTGGACTTCTTTTGTTCGCACTTCTTTTCTTCCGGTTCAGACCGAAGAAGTTAAGCGCAGCGTAACAAGGTGGAAATACGGAGGGGGAAAAGTTTTGACTGAAGCATAGTGAGAACCCATCCTGCAAGGACGCAGATGTCAGAAAATAGAAAAAGATAAAAAAGGAGGAAAAGATGAAAAGGGTTTTATCAATGGTGTTATGTTTTACATTTATAGGAATTGGAAGTGTTTTTGCGCAAAGTGAAATACCAAATCCGGTAATAGACCAGTATCTACAAAAGCATTTTTTTGAGGTGGGGACAGAAATATCATACATCCAATTTGAAAAACCCAGTGTGATGAAAGAAACCGGCATGATGTACGGTATAGTTGGTTCCTATGCCTATCACAATCATGTTATGTTAAGAGCAGAAGGGAAGTTTGCCTATGGACAGTTGGATTATGCGGGTGAAACCGGATTAACGATAAAGAGCATTCCTGATTATATGTTGGAAGTCAGGGGGTTGCTGGGTTGTGACTTCGTTGTAAAGGCTGTCACAATTACTCCTTATTTAGGGGTTGGATATAGATGGTTGCAGGACAATTCGCAACAAAAATACTTAGGTGGCTGGAAAAGTGAATCAAATTATATCTATCTCCCGTTAGGTCTGGAAGTTGTTGCCAATCTAGGTAATGGCTGGTCTGTGGGAGCGGTTGTGGAATATGACGATTTCCTGTGGGGAAAACAAAAAAATTATTTAAGTAATGTTGATCCGGGTTGGAATGATGTCGAAATCAATCAGAGTGAAGGCTATGGTCTTAGGGGCTCAATATCCATCGCCAAGAAAGGTGAGAGGTTAGGCTTTATAATAGAACCTTATGTAAAATATTGGAACATAGATGAATCATATAATAAACTTGTTACTTATAAAGGTATCCCTGATGGTTATGATTACGGGCATGAACCGAAAAATAACTCTACAGAAATTGGATGTAAGTTAGCAGTAAAGTTTTGATTGTAAGAAACAATCGCCTTCCAGGCATTCAGTTTCGCTCCGGTGCTGGTAGGTAAGAAAACTTTATAACTGCCACATGTTTTTTGATAATCTTACTGCCTTCGATGTCTCAGTGGGCATTGATGGTGGTAAATGAAAAAGAAATTTCAACAAGTATCTCCCTGAAGTCAGTAAAACGTCGTCCTTAAAAAAGCCGACGATGCCCCAGACATGCGAAACAGTCTCCCGCGTGATCTTTGGGCTATGCACTTTGTAACCTAAAGGTCATCTGCGATTTCTGCAGCTTGAGTCTCATTAATTATTTCTTTGCAGACTTCTTTTTCTTGGCCACGGGTTTTTTCGCTGCCTTCTTCTTTAATGTCGGTTTTTTGGTTACAGGCTTTTTCGCTGTTTTCTTCTTAGCTGCCGGCTTGGCTTTTTTCACAGTTACTTTTTTCTTTGGTTTTGCCGCCGCGGGCGCTTTTTTCCGTACTACCGGGCCTTTGTTCATCATTGGTTCTTCACAACAAATAATTTCGGCTACGGCGCATCCACACTCCTCATCCACGATTACAACAAGCCCGCAGACTTCACAACTCAAAACATCTCCAGTTTTTACTCTCGACATTTGCTCTCCCTCCTGATTATTGATGGATTTTGTATTTACCCTCCGATATTATTTATTTTATTGTAATTTAAAAAAAATTTTCTTTCAAGCAAAGATTGGTATATTTTTTTGCCGAATTATATGTATGTATTGTTCAAAAGGAAAGTACAGACGTCTTGACTTTGATCAGCGGTCTGATATGATTCCTCATACCAATTCGCTTTCGGAATTGGAGTTTCATAAATAAAGTTGCGCATTTGAAAAATAATGTGCAATAATAATGCTAAGGAAAACAGTCGAGTGCTTATCTGATATAAACGAAAGGTCAAGCCATGAAACAAAGAATTCTGAATATTTTACAGATATCACCTTTCAAAATGACTCTTTTTGTAATTGTGCTGTCGCTTCTGCTCTTTTTCCTTGATTTTCGCTTCCTGCGCTTTATGGAGCTCAAAACTTTAGATTTACGGATGGTGTCCCGGGGAGCAATGGCTACCGGAGGCGAAACAGTCATTGCCGTCGTTGATGATGAAAGCATCCGCGAAATTGGGCGCTGGCCCTGGCCACGAACAACTATAGCCAAATTGGTGGATAGCCTCAAGGCTAGCGGAGCAAAGGCTGTCGGTTTTGACATAGTATTTTCCGAACCTGATCATAATTCCAGCCTTAGAACTATAGATGAGTTATCCTCCGAAATGAAGAAACAGGGCATAAATGGTTCCGCGATCGCTCTGCTCAACAAAAAACGGGAAACTGCGGACGTTGATGCAATATTGGCCAGCTCAATTGGCCGCGCTCAAAATGTTACGCTGGGATATTATTTTTATATCGGCAGTGAGGATGATCTGGTTTTGGCCCAAAAAGACATTACTCAGAGAGCCGAACTCATCGGCAATTCACGCTACCAGATAATTAATTCCTCGGATAAAAATCCCGATGACTCCAAGGTAAGAAATGCCTATGCCCCTGAGGTCAACATTAAAATTATTTCGGATGCGGCACAAAACAGCGGCTATTTTAACACCATGCCTGATACTGACGGCACCATGCGCTGGTCGCCTCTGGTTATTAAATTCCAAAATAATTATTACCCTTCACTGGCCATCTCCCTGCTTTCACAATATCTGGATTGGCCGATGCTGTCTTTAAATCTGGAAAAATACGGTGTCGAAAGTATAAAAATAGGCAATATCACAATTCCTGCCGATGATCGCGGCAGATTGCTGATCAACTATATGGGACCGGCTAAAACTTTTCCACATTACTCAATCCATGATATTCTTAAAGGTAACATTCCGGCGGAAAAACTGCGCAATAAAATTGTTTTGGTTGGTGTTACGGCAACGGCTGTATATGATTTGAGAGTTACGCCGTTTAGCCCTGTTTATCCCGGAGTGGAAATCCATGCCAATGTAATTGACAATATCCTCCATCAGAATTTTTTAATATTTTCATCACTGATCAGATTGCTGGATATTCTCGCCATTATTTTCTTTGGCCTGGCGATGGGTTTAATCATTAGCCGTTTGCGGGCTGTTTGGGGAGCACTCGTCGCGTTCATCATTATCGGTGTCTTTATTGCCTTAAACCTCTTTGCATTTTTTCATTTTAACATCTGGCTCAACCTTATCTATCCGGTTTTGACAATGATTGCCATTTACCTGGGCATTACTCTTTACCGCTATATCAAGGAAGAACGGGAAAAGAAGAAAATAAGGGGTGCCTTTCAGTACTACCTTACAGCCTCCGTCATCAATGAAATGCTCAAAGACCCGACAAAACTGAAACTTGGCGGAGATAAAAAGGATCTGTCGGTTTTGTTTTCCGACATTCGGGGATTCACCACAATTTCCGAAAAACTCACCCCTGAAGAACTGGTTCGCCTGCTCAATGAATACCTAACGGCCATGACTAATATTGTTTTTAAATATGAAGGTTTGCTTGATAAGTACATGGGTGATGCCATTATGGCTGTTTTCGGCGCCCCGCTGGATCAGCCCGATCACGCCCGCCGGGCTTGTCTGACAGCCCTCGAAATGATGAGCGAGCTCCATAAGCTGCAGAAGAAATGGGCGGCGGAAGGCCGCCCCGTTCTCAACATCGGCATCGGCATCAACACCGGAGAAATGGTTGTCGGTAACATGGGTTCGGAAATGCGCTTCGATTATACGGTAATGGGAGACATGGTCAATCTTGGCTCCCGTCTGGAAGGTATCAACAAAGAGTACGGCTCCAATATTATTATCAGCGAATTTACTTATAATGTAGTGCAGGAAAGCATGTCTTGCCGGGAGCTGGATTGGGTGAGAGTCAAAGGCAAAAATAAGCCGGTGAAAATTCTGGAATTGCTGGGCGAAAAGAAAGATGAAGGTAACTGGAAGGATTTGATCACAAGCTTTGAAAAAGGATTAATGCTTTACCGGGAAGCAAAATGGGATGAGGCAATCGCGTCATTCAAGCAGGTATTGGCTATCCGAGCTGATGATTTTGTCTCCAGCCTGTATATCGAGCGATGCAAGAACCTGAAAGAACAGCCGCCTGCTCAGCCTTGGGACGGTGTGTTCATCATGACCAAAAAATAAGATCACAGCCTGGAACTAAGCCTATATGGTATTAAAGAGTGAGCAAAAATATCGCAGTTGGGTTGAGGTTGACCTGGATAATTTTGTCAGCAACCTACACGAAATAAAAAGGCTGATCGGTCCGCAAGTTGATTTTATGCAGATCGTTAAGGCCGATGCTTACGGGCACGGTGCTATTGAAATATCCAACGTCGCCCTGAAAAACGGTGCACGGATGCTGGGAGTGGCCAATGCCGACGAAGGCGTGCAGTTGAGGATCAGCGGGATTAATGCCCCTATAATTATCCTTGGGCCTTCCACAGCAGCAGAAATTGACGAAATCATCAAATATAAACTTACACCGTCTGTTTCCGATATACTTTTTGTCAGACAGTTACAAAAGGCGCTGGAAAAGGCAGGCCACAAGCTGCCCGTTCATATCGAAATTGATACCGGCATGGGTAGAGGGGGAACGATACACAGCAAGGCGCTTAATCTTATCCGCGAAATTTCCAAACTTGCCAATATTGAGCTTGCGGGAATCTTCACTCACCTGGCTACCAGTGAAAACATAATTCCTTACAACGACCGTCAGTGGCAATTGTTCTCCGGGTTGCTCGAAGAAATAAAAAAAATGGGAATCAATATACCGATTAGGCATTTAGGCAACAGCGGAGCCATCTTAAATTATCCCGAATTTCAAATGGATATGGTGCGTCCGGGAATCATGACTTACGGCATTTATCCCGCACCGGTAAGCGAAGCAAAAGCCAATCTTGCGCCGGTGATGTCGTTTAAAACAAGCATTGTCTTGCTCAAGAATTTCCCTAAAGGCTATGGCATCGGCTATGGCAGCACTTACATCACCAATAAAGAAACCCGTATAGCTACTATCCCGGTAGGCTATGGAGACGGATACCCCTTTATTCTCGGAAATCTTGGCGAGGCCTTGATCCGTGGTAAGCGGGCGCCGCTTGTAGGAAGGGTATCCATGGATATGTGCACAATTGATGTCACCCATATTCCCGATTGTGCCGTCGGCGATGAAGTTGTTCTTCTTGGCAAGCAAGGGCAGGAATATATCAGCGCCAACGAAATTGCCGCTAAAGCAAAAACAATCAGCTATGAAGTCCTCTGCGCTTTAGGAAAAAGAGCGCCGCGAGTTTTTTTACAAAAAGGCGAAACCGGCACTGTAGAACCACGGCTCAGGCGCATATTTGTTCCCGATGAAGAAAAATCAATATCGCGCATCGACAATATTATTCGCCACTGCTTCCAGGCACGCACTCACAATGAGGAATTGGGAGATGCGATTTATTATGAGATGTTCGAAACACTCTTTGGCAAAGAAGATCGTCAACTGGAATTGCGCTCGAGCTTTCGCTATGACATTAAAATTGCGCAATTACCCGAAGCCGATAAAAGCGCATCGCGCGCGGATGATTATTTTCAGTTAAGCACTCACGTTGAATACAAAAAAACAATTCGAAATCATATTTTTATGATTGGTTGCGCTTCCGATAACGCGCAATTAGCCGCGCTTATTGAAGATCCGCATTGTGAATACCGCTGGATTCTAGGCCATGATGACGATCTGGTTGTGGAGCGTGATTTTAAAGTCGAACGAATGCGTATCGACGGTGAGGATATTCCCATTATTGAAACAAAAAAAACCAGCAGGGGTTATGAAGTCTGGTGCGGGAATGAAGCGCTCAAAGAGAAGATCAATTGTGAAGTCAAAATTGAAATAGAAATTGTTACCAAAAAAGCAAAGGGTAACAAATCTTTCCCCGTATATCTGCTATATCCAACAAGGGGTCTTGAAATTAACTTTAATTATGAAAACGCTAATTTGAAAAATGTGCGCGAAGAAAGCTTCTTTGCCGGACGGCATCCCCAACCCTCAATATCTTTGTCCAAAGGAAAATTTATTGATATTAAAATATCGGATCAGGAGTGGATTTTCCCCACAAGCGGTGTGATATTTATCTGGGACATTTGAATTTGATTTAGAAGTGATATGCTATACTACAATGCTCCAGCCTCTTTGCGCAATAATTGAATCTGCAAATCTTTTTCCTGCCATAGCTGTTGTACCCATAATTGAAAATCAGCCCGAAACTTTTCATCGCCTTCGTAATCGCCGTGTAGGATATGCTGCGGTATTTCTATGTTCTGCACGCGCACAATAACTCGCTTGAGCTCACCACAGAGAAACTGCCAGAAGGTGGGAATTCCATCCGGATAGACAATAGTGATATTGAGCAAAGAATTGAATTTGTCGCCCAGCACGCTTAAGGCCAGCGCTACACCACCGGCTTTGGGGTGCAGTAAGTATCGATAAGGCGATTCTTGTCTATCATATTTTGACTGAGTAAAGCGGGTACCTTCAAGAAAAATCATTACGCTGGTGGGCATATTTGCAAACTTCTCGCAAGACAGTCGGGTTGTTTCGAAATCTTTTCTCTTCTGCTGGGGATACTTTTTCAAGTGTTCCGCGCTATGGCGCCGCAGAAAAGGGAAATTAAGCGCCCACCAAGCCGGACCCATCACCGGCACCCAGATAAGTTCATGTTTGAGAAAAAATTTCATCAAAGGAATACGGCGATTCAGCAGATGCTGCATTACTAAAATATCCACCCAGGATTGATGATTGCTGACAACCAGGTACCAGCCTTTATAATTCAAATCATCCAACCCCTGCACATCCCATTTGGTTTTTTGAGTCAGGTTCATCCACCCGCTGTTACAGGAGATCCAGTGTTCGGCAATCTTCAGAAAAAAGCCGTCAAAAATACTGCGTATGGGCTTAAAAGGTAGGAGAAATTTCGGAATGGAAAACGCAAATAGAATAAAAGGCCAAAACAGAACATTCAGACCCAAAAGCAGCGATGCAATTATTCCCCTGGCCAAGGAAGGCAAAAAGTTAAGCATACCTAATTCAGTCTCCAGAGCGTTTGTATAGTATTTGATTATTAGCATTAGTTTTTAATCAGGTCAAAGAATTAATGCCGGTACGATACCAAAAATTTATGGCAATGCTATGTTGTTTTGGAGTGAAAAATAGTAGATGATTATAAATATGAAGACAAAAAAGGCGCTGATAAATAAGGCATGGGTAGTTTATATTTTGCGGTGCAGGGATGATACCCTGTACACGGGCATTACCAATAATATTGAAAAACGGTTGATTGCACACAACCGGGGAATGGCAGCTAAATATACACGCTCAAGACGGCCGGTAGTTTTATCCACCATAAGCAATCCTATGAGTAGGACAGATGCAATGCGCCTGGAAATTAAGATCAAGAAGCTGGCGAAGGAGAAAAAGATTTCAACTTTGAAGATGTATGCCAAGAAAAGGGGCAAAAATATTCCTAAAAATATTTCTTGACAAATAGAACGATCGTTCTATATGATGGCATCATGAAGAAAACAAGAAATATTAATTCCATTGAGCATGACATCATTTCTTTCTACCGCGAACAACGAAGAATGCCAACATACGCAGAGATGCTCGATCTTTTCGGAGTCCGCTCCAAAAGTGTTGTGCACTATTGGATAGAAAAACTCCTGGAGAAAGGCATCCTGGAAAAAGATGCGAATGGATTTCTCAAGCCCATGCGCTTATCTTTTGGCATTCCGCTGGTTGGCAATGTGGCCGCCGGCTTTCCATCTTCTGCGGAAGAAGAACTTCGGGAAGTCATATCTATGGACGAGTACCTTGTAACCAAACCGGATTCTTCATTTTTGCTGAAGGTCACGGGAGATTCGATGATCGATGCCTGTATCATGGAGGGTGATCTTGTTATTGTGGAGAGAGACAGATCTCCGAAGAGCGGTGATATTGTTTTAGCGGAAGTAGATGGGCAGTGGACAATGAAATATTTCCGGAGAGAGGGGAAAGATGTTGTTTTGGAAGCGGCTAATTCAGCCTATCCTGTTATTCGGCCGAAAGAAGAGTTGAAAATTGGCGGTGTCATTACAGCCGCTGTGAGAAAATATCATCTGTGAGATTAACTAATTAAAAACAAATGGAGCTTACCAAATGCAAATAATGACAGATTTGTCCACATTTAATCTTGGAATAAATGAACAAGAATCTATTCCGTCAGCAACCGGACTAATCAAACGATTTAAGCGCGTTACTCAGAGAGTAGGCTGGTCAAAACTTCTGCTGAAAATTGAGAAATGGACAAACATGTTTTGTATGGTCATTGTTGCGGCATCAGCATTATACTTCACCCCCATAGTCATCTCTATATTATTCCGATAGAATCACCGACATCTTTCCTTTTAATACCATTTTGCTTTCACAGGATAACGAGGCGGCAAGCCGACGACGCAGCCAACAAAGTTAGCCAAAGAAAGCGAATTGGTATAACTCTTCAGTTGACGAATTGATTTAAATATGTAACATTTCACGCCAATATTCAAAATCATCGGGACGCGAGATTTACGGGTCAGTGATTTACCGGCCAAGTAAAATAAAAAGGCGAAGTGTATTAATGGCGCATGATACAAATACTCGGAAAAGCCCCGAAAGTGAGGCAAAATGCCGGGCGGGTATGTTCCTGGCGCAGCCGTTCACCTTTATTGGGGAAGCGGTAATCAACTGGATTAACGTTTTAGGTGCGGCAACGGTTTTCCTTGTGATGGCGCTTTTGAAAACCTTTCGTCCTAAACAACTGTCCAAGGTTGTTAAGCAGATCTATTATATCGGGGCAAGGTCCACAACAATTATCATGCTGGTAAGCTTTTTTACCGGTATGGTTTTGGGTTTGCAGTCTTACCATGCTCTCGTTCAATTTGGCGCACAAGGCGCAGTTGGCTCCCTGGTGTCGCTCTCTCTGATCATGGAATTGGGACCGGTGCTTACGGCCATCATGATTACGGCACGAGCAGGATCGGCAATAACAGCGGAGATTGGTATTCAGCGCATTAGCGAGCAGATCGACGCGTTGCACACAATGCGGGTCAATCCGATTCAGTATCTTGTGAGCCCCAAAATTATTGCGGCTATCATCAGCTTTCCCTTGCTGACGGCTGTGTTTGACCTTATCGGTATCTTCGGCGGCTATGTTTCCGGGGTTGTGCTGTTGGGTTTGAATGGCGGCGTTTACCTTCACAGCATCCAGACTTACGTGGTGTTGAGTGATGTAACCAACGGCTTTATTAAAGCAATCGTTTTTGCTGTGATCGTCGCTACTGTTTGTTGTTATCAGGGATATTTTGTGCATATGCGCAAGGATAGCCACGGCGCACAGGCTGTCGGTCTGGCTACAACGTCGGCTGTTGTGCTTTCCTGTGTGTTGATTCTGGTGTCAGATTATATAGTGACTGCACTGCTGATTTAGAGAAACTTATGAATACTCCATTGATTGAATTTAAGAATATTACCAAGCGCTTCGGATCACAAACAGTTCTGGAGAACGTAAATTTACAAATATATGAAGGCCAGGTTACCACTATTATCGGTCTGAGTGGTTCGGGTAAAAGTGTGTTGCTCAAACACATTATCGGTCTGCTTGAGCCCGACGAAGGAACCATCCTCTTCCGCGGCAAACCGTTGACCGAGATGAAGAAATCAGAAATTGCCATTTCGCTGGCCCAAATTAGTTATATGTTTCAGGGCAACGCTTTGTTCGATTCACTGACTGTCTATGATAATATCGCGCTGCCCCTGAGGGAGACTACAAATTTGAAGAAAGCGGAAATTGACCGCATGGTCATGGCTAGAATCGAGCAGACAGAACTTGCCGAAGCCGCCCAAAGGTATCCGTCGGAACTTTCCGGAGGTATGCAAAAACGGGCGGCGCTGGCACGCGCGCTGATAACCGATCCTCGAATCGTTTTGTTTGATGAACCAACTACCGGCCAGGACCCTGTCCGGAAAAATGCAATCCTGAGCATGATTGCTCAGTACCAGAGAAAATTTAATTTTACAGCGATCATGGTCAGCCATGAGATTCCAGATGTGTATTTTATTTCCAACAGGATTCTCGCCCTCTATGATAAAACTATTGTTTTCCAGGGAACTCCCGAAGAGCTGGGGAATTTTGATCACCCTTTCAACGATGAAGTTATTCATAGTCTAGAAGGGTTGCAGAAGGAATTGACGGGTCTGTATTCTAAACGAAATTTTAAAATTTTAAATCATGTTCAGCTAGAGCGTAGAAAATCAGGTGAAAATTACTGTGTTGTCGTTTTTACTCTGTCAAATCTGGACGCAATCATTTTCAGCCTGGGGCACGATGCGGCACAAGAAGTAATCCACTCGCTGGGACTATATATCAATAAACACTTTGGTGCCATAGGCGGCTTTTCCAATCGTCGCAAGTCCAATGAGGTTGTTACGGTGCTACCTTTTTCCAATCTTGAGGAAGCTGAGAGTATTTTGAATGATTTTGTTAAGGATTTTCAGGAGCAAGGAATCCGCGACATTTGGGCTGAAGCTCAAAAGCAGTTACCTTCGAGGAAGTGCGTTGACTTCACCATTCGGGCCGGAATTGCCCAAGGGCAACCTATTGCTGAAATAGATTCCGTCATAGATTTGGCGGAATCTCAACAAAAAGAAATTGGACGGCTGCGGTGCGCCGTCGAGGAGTAAACAAATGAAAAAATACAAAATAGAAACCATAGTCGGCATCTTTGTCATTTTTGGTCTGCTCTGCGTTGGATATATGACTGTGAAATTGGGTAAAGTTGATTTTTTGAGTGATAATTCCTACTCGCTCGTCGCCAAGTTTACAACCGTTACAGGTTTAAGAATTGGCAGCCCGGTGAATATTTTAGGCATTGATGTCGGACGGGTGGAAAAAATCACGATGGACCAGGCAAACCAGAAGGCGGTTGTGGAAATAAGAATTAAAAAAGATATCAAAATATATGACGATGCCATCGCTGCCATTAAAACCGAAGGTATGATTGGCGACAAATATTTGGATATTGATCCCGGAGGTTCGGGAACACTCCTCGGTCCCAGTGGGGTAATCACTGATACACAGGCGGCAGTCGATATCGTAGAGCTAATCAGTAAGTATGCGTTTGGAGAAGTAAAAAATAAATAGGCATCAATCAGCTCAGGAGGGATAACCAATGAAAAAGCAGTTTGCAGTATTAACCGTATTAATACTCTTTATGTTTTCTATGCCGGTTTATGCTGGAGCGCCAATGACTACAGTTGAGGCAAATGTAAATAAAGTGCTTGATGTGTTGCGCGATTCAAAGCTTAAAGGACCATCAGCCAAAGAAATCAAGAAAGAAAAACTTCGGGTAATCTACAAGGGCATGTTCGATGAAGTTGAATTCTCCAGGCGGACTATGGCGCGTAACTGGGCTAAGCTCAACCCCGCTCAGCAGACGGAATTTGTTGTTCTTTTTGAACAGGTTCTGGAAAAATCGTATATAGACAAAATACTTGATTACTCCGATGAAAAGATCCATTTCTATAAAGAAAATATAATCTCGGATAATCAGGCCGAAATTCAGACGAAAATTGTCACATCTTCCAAGGAAATCCCCATATTTTACAGAGTAACCCTTAAAGACGGTAAATGGAGAGTGTATGACGTCGTTGTGGAAAATGTAAGCCTTGTACAGAACTACCGTACCCAGTTCAATGACATACTTGCCAATAAGACACCCGAACAATTGCTGGAAATCTTAAGAAAAAAAGTGAAGGAACATTAATGGATATCGTCTTATGAAATGTTGCTTATCCGTAGCTTTATTGTGCGCGTTTCTCACGGTGGGTTGTGCTCACAGTCAGCGGACGTCATCTGTTGTTACAACACAACCCGATATTTCGCCCAAAACCGTTTTGCTTGCCGCCGATTCCGGGCAGCAAACAACCGATGTGCAGGTTCAACCTAAAACACAAAGCGGCAATGATAATTTCGATTATGATGATGATACATTTAAGGAAGAAAGAGTCGAGATTGCCGATCCCATAGAGCCTTTTAACAGAGCAATGTACCTCTTTAATGATAAACTTTATTTCTGGGCGCTCAAACCGGTCGCGCAGGGATATAAAACAGTTATTCCTGAACCGGCGCGGATCAGCGTGAAGAATTTCTTTTTCAATCTGGGATTCCCTGTACGATTTCTGAGTTGTTTGCTTCAGACCGATTTCAGTGGCGCGGCAGGTGAATTTGGCCGCTTTGGTATCAACACGATTTGGGGAATAGGGGGTCTGTTGGATCCTTCATCAAGTAAAGACCTTAATCTCCAGAAGCAGGAGACGGATCTGGGGCAAACCCTGGGCGTCTATGGTGTAGGACACGGTTTATATATTGTCTGGCCCATACTTGGGCCCTCCAGCCCGCGTGATAGTGTAGATATAGCTGGCGATTATTTCTTGTATCCCGTTTCGTATGTTTATCCCTGGTATGCCGGAATCGGTGTCAGGTCATATGAGATAGTCAATAGCACATCGTTGAGAATTGGTGATTATGAGTCTCTAAAAGATGCAGCCATTGATCCCTACGTGGCTATGCGAGATGCCTATATTCAATACCGGCTGAAGAAAGTAAAAGCGCGCAAGGCAAGGTCATTAATATTCAAGGTCGAAGAAACAAGCGCCCCTGCTGAGGATGTGGCATTGCCAAATAAATAAATTTCAGCAGAAAGGAGAAATCTTTACGACTAATTTTAAAATATTGATGCTGGCAACACTAATAATTCTTGTATTTAATACATTAGCCTTGGCCGCTGGGCTTTTTGGCCCACCGCAAACTGTTTCTAAAGAAACTGGCGGTTTAAATACTGCCATTGGCTACTTCTATCATGAAGACACATTCAAGAATGATACTGATCATTTAATCAGGCAAAATTCAATTTATTCGCAGGTGGCCTATGGCGGAAATAATATGTGGGAAATATACGGGCGCATTGGAGTAGCGGACCTGAAAATTTTTGACGTTTTTAGTTCCTCAGATGCTTCAACTACGACTAACAAAAATAATTTTGAAGAAAACTGGAAGTTTTTTGGTACTCTGGGGGCAAAGGGCTTTTATCCGATAAGTAAAATATTCGGCATCGGAGCTTTCGTTCAGGGAACATATCATTTCAGTAACTATACGGATAGTGTTGCGGGAATCAATGGCGTCACACCTTATACAGCAGATCTCAAAATCAAAAATCTTTGGGACATTAATTTCGGCATGGGGTTTCAGATGACAGTTCCACTTGATATAAAATTATATGCCGGTCCTTACGTTTATTATTCCGAAGCCAAGGCATCACTCGATTCGAATATACCGGGCATTGATTACGCGGCAGGAAATGTTTCAATCAGGAACAAATCAATTGTCGGAGGATTTGCCGGAGTTGACCTTCCCCTTTTTAAAGGCTTCCATATTAATGTTGAAGGCCAATATGCGGACAGGTTCTCTGCCGGAGTTGCAATGAGCTATACGTATTAAATTTTTTCATAGTGTTCAAAAGCAGTTGCACTTGCTGCCTCATAAATAAATGGACTTAATACTCTAAAAAATATTTACTTAAGATAAGCAGACCGGTGGTTTGATTTCCGGCAGTTTATCGCCCTCATATAATACTTTTTCCAGATAAAGCCCGGAAGGCGGGGCGGTGAACCTTGCCGGAGACTCCGAATAAGAACTGAGCATCTTTTCAATATCCCCGGCAGTAAAATTACCGCGTCCGGCCTCGACGGTAATTCCCGCTATGCGGCGCACCATCTTCCAGAGAAAATGAGAACCGACAACCCGCAGGGCGATAATATCGTCAAATTCCTTTAATTGCACTCCTTCAATATCAACTTGAGTGGAGACGTCTTTATCCATCCTTTTGTCCGCAAACGAAGCAAAATCGTGGAAACCCGCAAATAAGTTCAGCGCCTGCTGCATTTTGCTTAGGTTGAGATTGTCTTTGATCCACCAAACATTACGCTTGCCAAAGGCTGTACGCCTTTTGGAAATAAGATAGAGGTAGCTGCGGCTTACGGCATGATGGCGGGCGTGGAAACGCGGCTGCGCGTTTTCCACCAGCAATACGTTGATACTGGCGGGGAGATTATCATTGAGCCCTATGCGTAGTGTTTCGAGGTTGAGCTTTTTTGAACACTCCAGATGGGCGACTTGCCCCAAAGCGTGGACTCCGGCATCGGTTCGTCCGGCACCCTGAATCTCCACAGGCGAGCCTAAAAATATTTGCGCGGCAGTAATCAAAGTGCCTTGAATACTTTTAGCGTTTTTCTGGGTTTGCCAGCCGCTATAATTAGTGCCGTCGTATTCGAGGACAATTTTATATTTATACAGTGGGGCCACCTCCAGCAGGAGCCGGAGGCTCCCTAAAATAAAGCGACCGCCCGCGGATCACAGTACTTTCTTCCCCCAATCTTTACCGGGGGATTTTAAGTCGCGGGATTATCGGTTCTGGTCCTGATTTAATTTTTCCGGTACCAGTATATTCATTGCCGTAATCGCTTTCAACAGAGCGCCACCTTCCGGATCTATGCAACTTAATTCATCGCCGGGACGCAGGGTTGTGATTACCGCCTGTCCGATGATTTTTCTTCCCTCCTTGCCTGTCAGGCCTTTTGTTTTTATGCCCCAGATATTGTGGAAAATCAGCGCCCGGCCACGGTGCTGGCCGATATAAAGCATAACATGGCCTTTGCGCCAAAGGAGGCTTAAGTATGGAACTCCTTTTTCCAGAATGATTTTTTCTTTTTGTTCAGGATCAAGGCCTTGCAAGTTCACGTAACTTCCCACTTCTTTAACCTGATCTTCCGAGTGTCGTGGCAGCCAGATGCCGAAAGGAGCGAAAAAATCCCGAGTCATGGAAGAGCAATCCCGGTTACCGTAAAGCCCACCCCAGCCGTATGGTTCGCCTATCAGCTCATTGGCAATCTTGATGGCGGCATGAGAAGTTAATCTTAGTGGTTTAACCGCGGATAAATCCTGCGAAACAAAACCATGCTTGATAGCAGCCTTGTTGTTTTTGTCGGCAACGGCAGTGAGCACTTCTAATCTCCCCGTTGTTTCCTTAATTAAAGGAAAGATATAACCCAGAGAAGCCGTGAGAATATAATTACCGCTTTCATCCAGGATTGAAGTTTGATCTCGAGTAATGACAGCGTACCGGCCGGCCTCCCAGGTTTTAATAAAGTCAGTATCGACTTTGGCAAAATCATCCGCAGGTATCCAGCCAAAGGTAAAAGATGTCTCAACCAAAGCCCAGGATTTGTCAGCGCTGATGTGGCAGACAAAAATCGGCGTGTTAGCGGGCACAGAAGACCGCTGTAAATTATCAAAAGGCCAACTGGCACTATCTCCTTGGGGACTGCTAAAATGAGGCCTTTGCGTGGGCAATGAGCGCAGACTAGTGTTTCTTGTTGTGATGGCAGCGTATCCCGTGTTGGGATAGTTATTCAGAGAGGCATTTTGCTTGAGCTTCTTCACCCAGTCTTTGGAATGTTTCAGTTTGTTTTCACCAAACCCGGGATTTGCACCAAACTTTATAAAATCGAGATGTACCCGGTCCGGCAGAGCATAAAAAGGTTGGTGCTGATGCCAAACCGAAAAGTAGATGATGTTATAATCTTCATCAAATTGGGATTGAGCATCCAACTCTATAAGATCCTTGACCATAAATGAATCGCTTAAATAAACAGAGTGATCCTGACGGAGGTCAACGATGTCTTTGATAGTTTCCGGCGACTTCAGGCAGCCGGATATAGATAAAAATAAGAAAAAAAATATTAATAACTTTATTTTCACAGAAAACACCTTTACCTTTGGTATCAACTCCAAAGCAAGCTAAGGGATATTATACCATCAGCTTTGCGGAATTGGTAAGTTTCACAAATGATATTGTCTGTTCTTATAGACTTTTTTTGAGTTGCAAGCAAGATTAAACGGCAACCGAGTAGTCCATTTTTTTTGTGGCATATGAAAAAGAAGGCTGGTATAAAGAATATAAATATATCAAACTAAAAGGAGGGGGACAAATCATGATCGCTGTAAGCCTTTTAAAGAAGTTTGATTTTTTTAAAGATTTTAGTAGCGACCAGTTAAAAAATCTGGCATCTTTGGCTAAAGAAGAATCTCATCTGGCAGGAGAGCATATGTATCAAATAGGAGATGCCGCCAGAAATCTTTTCCTGGTTAAAAAAGGCAAGGTTGTCATGTTTATGGAAAGTTACGTGGGCACAGGTAAGCCGCCCATGGCAGTTACTGTAGACATAATCACAAAGGGTGAATCGATGGGTTGGTCGGCAGTGGTTGAACCATACCTTTACACTCTCGGCGCTCATTGCATCGATAATACCGATTTTATTGCTTTTGATTCGATTAAGTTGCGCAAGCTGATGGAGAAAGACGCGGCTTTAGGCTTCAGAATAATGCAAGCAGTAGCAAAAGTTATTTCTACGAGATTAACTCATACGCGGATTATTTTGATTGGCGAACGCGGTCTTTCAACTTTGACTGAATATTAACCTTCGGATAAAAGCAAGGGGTGAAATATGGCTAACAAAATTGTTATCTATGGCAAAGGCGGCTGACCTTACACGGACAAAGCCAGGTCGGCTTTTGGTGGCAAAGCTACTTACATAGATATTACAACCGACAATAATAAATTGGCCCAGATGTTGGAATTAACCGATCGAAAACGGTAAAGTAACCATCGGATACGGCGGCTCCTGAGGAGTATAAAAACCGGTCGTGAACCGGTTTTGTCCAGAGATTTTAAAATCAGCTGCCGATAAAAAAGGCAAATGCCGTAAGTGTAATTAGATATCCATAGAGTTGATACGAAAAAGCAAAAAGAATTATTTCTAAAAACTATATTTTCTAGCCGAGTCCGGCAAAAAGGAGTTTAAAAGTGCAAGATTTTGTCCCCAAGAAAATTTTTTTTACAAAAGGTGTGGGCACGCACAAGGATGAATTGCATTCCTTCGAACGTGCGTTGCGTAATGCCGGTATTGAAAAATGTAATTTAGTGCAGGTTTCCAGCATCTTTCCGCCGCGCTGTAAAGTGATATCGAAAACGCAGGGGCTTAAACAACTGATTTCCGGCGCGATTACTTATTGTGTCCTCAGTCGCTGTTGCAGCAATGAGCCAAAAAGATTACTGGCAGCTTCGGTTGGCTGTGCCATCCCCGCTGAAAAGTCTTCTTATGGCTATATCAGTGAGCATCACGCCTACGGACAAACCGAAAAACAGGCGGGCGATTATGCCGAAGATCTGGCCGCCGCGATGCTTGCCTCCACTTTGGGAATTGATTTCGATGTTGATGAAAGCTGGGACGAAAAAAAGGAGATTTTTAAAATCAGCGGCAAGATCGTTCGCACACTTAATGTAACCCAATCAAAAATATGTAAAGACAATAAATATACAACCGTAATCGCCGTAGCCGTGTTTGTTTTTTAAGGATACAGGAGTGCATTAATCGTTTATGGTAATGGAAATACCTGCCTTAAAAATGCAAGATGTCGGAGGCGCCCGGTTACCTTATCTGCACTATGACGGGGGCACTCCGCAAATTATTTTTGTTCACGCGACAGGCTTTATGCCCTGGCTTTGGCATCCGGTAATTCAGGAATTCGTGCCGCAAAATGGCGTCTGGGCGCCATTTATCTGTGATTATCGCGAATGTAACCCTCAGGCAGGAGGGCTCAGTTGGGAGACAATCTCCCGTGATTTATCTGTTTTCTGCCGATCACTAAAAATAGAAAATCCATTGATTGTCGGTCATTCCATGGGGGCCACCGTATCGACAATCGCTGTTGCCAATTACGGCATAAAAGCGCGCGGCCTGATTCTGATTGAACCTATCTTCTTGCCGGAAGAATTCTATTCGATGGAAGTTGACATCAAAAAGCATCCCCTGGCCTCAAAATCAATTAAAAGAACAAACCATTGGAATGACGAAAATGATGCCTGGTCTTATCTAAAATCAAAATCACTTTTCGCCAGTTGGGATGAAGAGGTTCTGCAGTTGTATCATAAATACGGTATGCAAAAGCAGGAAGCAGGGAATTTGAAACTGACCTGTTCACCACAAAATGAAGCGGCTATGTTTATGGGCGGCTGGGATATAAATCCGTGGCCGTTTCTTAATAAAATAACATGCCCGGTTCTGGTTGTGGAAGGAGAAAATACCGAAAACAAAGGGTTTGTCGATGTCCAGAAAGCGGTATCACTTTTTCGGCAAGGACAATATAAATCCGTGGCACAAGCCGGTCATCTAATTCCTATGCAGAAACCGCGAGAAGTTGTCCGGATTATAAAAGATTTTATGACAGAGCTTTAATGCCATTCACCGGGCTGACGAACCTTTTACTATTTACCAATCTTTGCCTTAATTCGCTCCTGATACTCTGTAATTTCATGTCTCAGGATATCAAGATCAGCAATACGATCATCCAGACGTTTCAGGTGATTTCCCAAAAGCTCCGAAAGACGCTTGAGAAGTTTTACGTTTGATTTCTCAATGGTCCACATTGCTTCGAGTTCCTGCATTTCCGATAGTGTCATGCCCATGATTTTCAGCCGCTTAATCAGTTTCATGCGCCTAAGATCGGCATCTGTATATATGCGACGCCCTCCTTCAATACGCTTGATGGAATTAAGCAGACCAATCTCCTCATAATAGCGAATGGTTCGCTGGCTCATTTCCAGGTTTTTGGCCAGCGTACCGATAGAGATAACTTTATCGTTCATACATTTTCACCATTAATTTGCAGTTTATATTTTTCAGAGAAAATATCTTTTACCTTATATTTTTGAATCTTGCCGTTGGCCGTCATCGGATAGGTTTCGACAAACTCCCAATATTTGGGAATTTTGTGCCGCGCAATTTTACCCTTGCAGAATTCAATAAATTCTTCCGGCGTGGCCTTTTGCCCATCCTTGAGTTGGATTGCCGCCAAAACCTGTTCACCATATTTCTTATCGGGAATGCCGACCACCTGAACATTCATTACTTTGGGATGACCATAGAGGAAATTTTCCAGCTCACGGGGATAGATATTTTCACCGCCACGGATAATCATGTCTTTAATACGTCCGGTAACCTTGAAATAACCGTTTTCGTCCACCTCTCCCAGATCTCCGGTATGGAGCCAGCCTTCCTTATCGATGTCCCCTGATGTTTCTTCCGGCATTTTATAGTATCCTTTCATCACGCAGGCACTCCGGGTAACTATCTCGCCCTGAACATTGACCGGTGAGTCGAGGCCTGTTTCCGGATCAATGATCTTGCCTTCAACATCGGGCAGCAGTCTGCCGACAGTTGTCACGCGCAGATTTACCGGATCATCGCGCCGCGTCATCGTCATTACAGGCGAGCATTCCGTCTGACCGAAGGCAATGACAACTTCGGAACAATTCATTTTCGTGCGCACCTGATTCATTGTCTCTTCCGGGCAAAGAGCACCCGCCATAATGCCGGTCCGCAGAGAACTCATGTCGTACTTATCAAAATCTGGATGATGCAACATCGCCACAAACATTGTCGGCACACCATTTACAGCCGTACATAGCTCGGCAGCAATTGTTTGAAGAGATTTGGCCGGATCGAAAGATTCTAATAAAACCATTGCCGAAGCGTGATAAACACAATTAAGAGTGCTCATTACGCAGCCGAAGCAATGAAATAAAGGGACATGAATCAGAAGACTATCCTTATCGGTCATTCCCATTACATTCCCGAGCATGCGGGCATTGTTGACGATATTGTGATGAGTGAGCATCACGCCTTTGGGAAAGCCTGTGGTCCCCGATGTGTATTGCATGTTGATGACATCCTGATCATCGAGGGAATTCATCCGCTCTTCCAGTTCCTGATCCGTAATACTTTTGCCCATATTGAGCATGTCTGCATATTTGAACATCCCTGGCGTATTCTCTTTTTCACCGATATAGATAATATTTTTCATCAGTGGCAATTTTGCGCAAACCAGACCGCCCGGTTTACAGCCATCTACTTCCGGCATGACATTGCGTGCAGTATTGTAAAAGCTGGTATCCCTATAGGAATCCATAAGAAACAGAGTTGTGGAATCGGATTGTTCCAGGATGTATTCCAGCTCATGAGACTGATAATTAGTATTAACGGTTACCAGAATTCCGCCGATCATCCCCAGGGAAAATTGCAGATAGACCCACTGCGGGATGTTGGTAGTCCAGACGGATATTTTATCGCCTCTTTTGACACCCAGCGCCACAAGCCCCTTGGCTGTTTCCCGGCAACTGGCATAAAAATCCCGATAATCCTGGCGCAGCTTAAATTCCGGCTGAATCAGCGCCGGATTGTCCGGATAATTATGAGCCGCCTCCTGAACCACCTGACCGATTGTTTTGTTGACGAAACCTGACATAAATTTACTCCTTAAAAAATAATGGTATTAAAAAGCTAACTAAATCCACTTAACGTAAGCTGGGTTTAGTTATAGGTTATTTGATAATCTGTCAAGAAATATTCATTATCTTGGCAAGTTCTGTCCTTGATAAAAGCCATTAAATATCATAGATAAACATAGAGGGCTTAAATGTTTCAACAACTTGTTTTAAAATCTTTATTCTAGACAGGTTGAGAAAAAAGGTCGTATATTAAATAGATTGACAGTGCAACGGTGTATTGGCTCTGAAAAAGGAACTGGAAGGGAGCAATCAAAATGATAAATAATGAAGACTCGTCATTGCCCCGGGGAGTGGAAGGTAGCCCCGATAGTCTATCTGGTGTGGAAAATGAAAAGAAGGATGAGGGTTCTGAACAATCAAAAGTCATCAGCGAAATAGAAAAACGATTTAGTGCAATATTTGGCGAGGATAACAAAGAAGTAGAATCAGAAGCAAAAACCAAAGAAGAGCTCACTGTAGAAAAAATAATTTTCAACGCGGAACTTGCTGACAGTAAATCGAAGACTAAAATTCCGGATGATAAATTAAGCACAGAGAGATGGGAGAAAATCCCGTATGCACTAGACAGGACTTTCACTAAAGATACGCCAAGCAACATAAACCAAAATTGGATGGAAACGGCGAAAAGCCTTGATGGAAATCAAATGCTCGATAAGAGTGAAAAAAAAGACCGGCAACCTTATGATGCTGATAGTAATGAAGAAATAAAAGAATTCGCACCAGAAAATGCAGCAAGACATAAAATTACCTGGATAGCTCTGAGTATTGTGTTCTTAATTCTTTGCTTTATGGCCATGGGGTTTTTATGGTTCTACCCGGAGAAAAAAAATCAGGCACAGCAATGGATGGCAGCTAATATTCCCTATGCCGACAAAATACTAACGGTTGATAATGAGCAGAAAAATCAGGTTACCGGCAAGATTAAATTCATTGACGTCCAACAGCGTTTCATCAGGAATACTTTCCTCGGAAGGAACATTAGAGTTATTGAAGGGATAGTGAAAAACAATACAGCCGAAAACATATCCAAAGTTAAATTGTTTGGAGAGCTTTATGATTCAAAAGGATTATTGCTTTTAACCTCCAAGACATCACTTGCGGGCAATGTTCTTGCCGATGATAAATTGGAGAAACTCGACGAAGACAAAATCTTTTCGGCCCTGTCTATCGCACCGCCCAGCAATCTTTCGGAAGCCAGGATTCCACCAATGGGTCACGTGCCTTTCATGATCGTATTTCCCCGGGAACCTGCCGGAGTATTCAAGTTAGTCTTAATTCCGGTTTTAGAATAATCCAAATCCGCTACCTAATTGGGTATGCTACTTTTTTCTCTCTTTTAAGAGCCACAGTGCCAGAAGGATAAGAAATATAAAGGCAAACGCGCTTGGCCAAATGGGAATCACTACTCCCGCTGCAACCACGTTGACTCCCAAAATAACACGGCACAATTGGGCGAACGCTAACAAGAGGAGAAAAATTGCTGTTACAAGCGATGCTGGTCGATTCATATTGTTACCCCCTTGAGTAAGATCTATTGACTAATTACAATCAGTTTTAATATTCATTTTATTTCGATGCCGCTCCAGAGCCAGGGCAATAAGCTTATCCAGCAGATCGCTGTATTTCAGCCCGGTGGCTTCCCATAGTTTAGGGTACATGCTGATACTGGTAAAGCCGGGAAGTGTATTTATTTCGTTTAAGTAAAATTCGTTGGTTTTTTTATCCAAAAAGAAATCGACTCTGGCCAGAGAGCTGCATGCCAGGGCCATGTAACCTTGAACAGCAGTTTTGCGGATACGACCGGCAAGATTGACATCAATATCGACGGGTATTTTCATTGTCGCGCCATTCGGATCAATATACTTGGCTTCATAGGAATAGAACTCATGATTAGGAATTATTTCGCCCAGTATTGATGCCGCCGGGTTTTCGTTGCCCAGAACTGCGCATTCTATTTCCCGGCAATCAATAGCCTTTTCGATCATAATACGGGTATCGAACTGAAAAGCGAAGTCAATCGCTTTCGGCAGCAACTCTTTTTCCTTGACCTTTTTTACTCCCACGGAAGAGCCGGTGCACAAAGGTTTGACAAAAAGCGTCATTCCGAGTTTACTCAGAGCATCCCGAATAATAATCCCGGGGTTGTCTTGCCACTGATGTTTACTGATTGTTAAAGACGGCACAACTGGAATGCCGGCCTGGTTGAGTAATCTCTTGGCGATATCTTTATCCATTCCCATCGCTGATCCCGCTACATCAGCTCCGACATAGGGAACCATCGCCAGCTCCAGCAATCCCTGCAATGTGCCATCCTCGCCATAGGTTCCATGCAAAACAGGGAAAACGATGTCAATTACAACTTCTTCATTCTTATTTTCAATATTATAAATGTGCAGCTTGTTTTCCTGCTCAAAATGATTAACCAGCCATTTTCCCCGTTTTTTTAAAGAGAGAATCTGGCCGAAATCTTTATCCGGAAGAATTTCCGGCTTATCCTGAACATACCAACGGCCGTCCCTGTCAATGCCTATGGCTGTAACTTCATATTTATTTTGATCGAGCGCGCGAACCACTGATGCCCCGGAACAAAGAGAAACATTGTGTTCGCCCGACCTTCCGCCATATAAAACGCCGATTTTTATTTTTGGATGAGAAACTGATTTATGTTGCATGCCCCCTCCTTCTTGCGTTTTGCAAATATAAGCTTTTGACGATGAAGATGTCAAATCATTATAAATATATCAACCATCTTGACACTATCTATTAAAGGACATATATTATTTTCAAATTAGGATATTTGTGGTGATTTTATGTCTAATTATTTTAACACAGCGCAGTTGCCACTGGCCAACAAGGCATTTAGCGATGCAGAAAAGGTGGTTTCGCGCCATTTTAGAATGAGCGAGAACCAATTACGTCAAAATAAATATGATGTAAAAACTCTTGCTTATCTGGATCAACATGAAGTAAAAGACGGCGCGTTTGCTCATCTTTGCAAATATTCGTTCGAAAAGCCGGCTAGCTCTGTGCAAAAAGATAAAGAAGGCTTTGATTTTTACCGGGTTTGTTTGCAGGACAATATTATTCTGGATGCGGTTGATCGGGCTAATTCATTTATAAAATTAAGTCCACTGATGCTTTACATTGCCGTGCATGAATTGATTCACGTGTTGCGTTTCGGTAACGGTAACATAGATTTTGATGCATCTATTGAAGAAAAGGAACAGGAAGAAAAGGTTGTACATGATTTAACTCGAAATGCCTTACAGCCAGCTGGCAATCATGATTTGACTATGGTGTTAGACTGCTTTAGCAGCCGTTATAAAATTTGTGATATTTTAAATTAATTAATGGAGATTTTAATATGCCTATCTATGAATATAAATGCCGAAAATGCGGCAAACAATTTGAAGCGTTTCAGGGAATCACTGAACCGGAACTAAAAAGCTGCAAGTTCTGCAAGGGCAAGGTACATAAATTGGTTTCTCTGTCCTCATTCAGCCTTAAGGGTTCAGGATGGTATACAACCGATTACGCCGGGAAGAAACCTCCGGTGATCGCTAAAGCAGAAAAAGCGGAAACCAAAACAGAAACAAAATCAACAGAAAGTTTGGCTACTTCTGCTGACACTTCATCAACTACAAGCACAAGCAGCAAAGAATAATGAGACCCAAGTTTTAAAAACGCAGTGTACTGAAACTTGTAGGTCGAATTATCCCCGGAACTAAGCGTAGTGGGGCAGCGACCTATCCCCGGCGAAGCGGATATCGACCAGTTGAGAATGATCAAATGTCAAAGACAGATCTGCCCTTCAAAACTCCCGATTTTTAAAGATTATCCAACCATTTTAATCACTGACTTCATCTACTAATGATCAACTGCTTAGTTGGAATTGAATTGAAGATTAATATATTCAAATATGCTACCGCGAGCCTCCTGCCTGGTCTGATATTTCTCAAAATAAACAAGCTCTGTTTTCAATGTATGGAAAAACGATTCCATCAGGGCGTTGTCA